>Ga0163199_1000729_pt1 | contig 20559 bp, 14 predicted proteins | sample PL_2010_150m_FD_113537 | JGI IMG/M metagenome (GOLD analysis project Ga0163199, IMG submission 113537) | Freshwater microbial communities from Powell Lake, British Columbia, Canada to study Microbial Dark Matter (Phase II) - PL_2010_150m | ecosystem: Environmental > Aquatic > Freshwater > Lake ...
GCAACGGGTCGACTTGAGTCCCTAGCCCGAAAAAGTTCGATTGCGACTTACAGTCGTGAAGAGTCATCCATCCTGATGCACCTGGCCGCCCCCTGCGTTACATCGAGATCAGCTGGTCGGGGGCCGATTTCATTCAACGCCGCCATAGCACTGCGCGTGCAGCCCCTTGTAGACAGGTCTGCGCCTAGTCTGCTGTAATGCGCCGATCCCCACTCGCGAGCAGACTCAATGGCAACTACGGCAAGCGACGGCGCGGCGTTCGATTACGACTACGTCGTCATCGGCTCGGGCTTTGGCGGATCGGTCGCCGCCCTGCGCCTGAGCGAGAAAGGCTACAAGGTGCTGGTGCTGGAAAAAGGCATGCGCCTTGGCGCCGCGGATTTCCCCAAATCCAACTGGGACGTGAAGCGCTGGCTGTGGTTGCCGTCGATGAAATGTTACGGCCTGTTCAAGTTGACTTTCTTTCGCCACGTGGGCGTGCTCTCAGGCGTCGGCGTGGGCGGGGGATCGCTGGTCTACGCCAACACCCTGCCGATACCGAAACAATCATTCTTTAGCGCGCCTTCCTGGGCCCATCTTGCCGATTGGGAAGAGGAGCTGCGCGTCTACTACCAGACGGCGTTGCGCATGCTTGGAGCCGCGACCAATCCACGCATGGAGACCGGCGACATCGCCCTGCGCGAGCTGGGGCGGCAGATCGGCATGGAACAGCATTTCGAGGCGACCAATGTCTCGGTATTCTTCGGCGAACCGGCGAAGACGGTGCCGGATCCGTATTTCAACGGCAGGGGGCCGGAGCGCGCCGGCTGCATTTTCTGCGGCGGCTGCATGACCGGTTGCCGTCACAACGCGAAGAACTCACTCGACAAGAACTATCTCCATCTCGCCGAACGACTCGGTGCGCTAATCCAGCCCGAGTCGCTGGTCACCGATGTGCGCCCGCTCGGTGCGGCCGACGGCTCTGACGGCTATGCGGTGGACTGGCAGCCGAGCGCCACGCGCAAGGGCGCGGGCGGCAGCGTGCGCTGCCGCGGTACGGTATTTTCCGGCGGCGTGCTCGGCACGGTGGAGTTGCTGCTCAAGCTGAAGCAAAGCTCGCTGCCACGGCTCTCCGCACGGCTCGGCTACGGCGTGCGCACCAATTCGGAAGCGCTGATACCGGTGACCGTGCCCGATGGCGAGTCGGTGTTCTCCGATGGCGTCGCCATCGGCTCCATCCTGCACACGGACGACCATTCGCACCTGGAGCCGGTGCGCTACGCCGCCGGCTCGGGTTTCTGGCGCCTGGGGATGGGGCCGCGCGTGTTTCACCCCAATGGATTCATGCGCCTGCTCAAGCTCGCCGTAGACTGGCTGCTGCATCCGCTGATGAACCTGAAGGTGCTGTTCGTCGACGACTGGGCCAAGCGCACCCAGGTGCTGCTGTTCATGCAGACCATCGACAGCACCCTGCGCATGGTGCCCGGCCGCTTCGGCCTGTCGACGCAGCTCGATATCGGCCCGGCGCCGTCGGCGTTCATGCCCGAGGCGCGCGACCTGTCCGAACGCTACGCCGCCATCGTCGGCGGCAAGCCGGTCGCCTTGGTCAGCGAAACGCTGTTCGGAATTCCCTCGACCGCGCACATCCTCGGCGGCGCCTGCATGGGACGCGATGCCGCCGAGGGCGCCATCGACAGCGAAAACCGCGTATTCGGCTACCGCAATATGTACGTCTGCGACGGCTCGATGATCTCGGCCAACCCCGGGGTGAACCCGTCGTTATCCATTACCGCGATCAGCGAGCGCGCGATGAGCAAGGTGCCGCAGCGCGAGCTCCAGGAAAGCTGAGCGCTTGGGCGTCGATGTAGCATCGACAAGATTACTGCATCGCGCGTGGCGCTAGCGTTCCGTAGCGGATGCGGCCTTTGCCTGATCTCCCAGATTTGCGATCAGCAGGGCTTCCATCTCGCTGGCAGGGACAGGCCGGCTGAACAAATATCCCTGGACTTCCTCGCACCCATGCTCGACCAGAAACGCCATCTGCTCCTCGGTTTCGACGCCTTCGGCGATCACTCTCAGCCCCAGATTTTTCGCCAGCGTAATGATGGTCTTGGTGATGGCTGAATCGTCCTTCGATTGCGGAATGCCGCGGACGAAACACTGGTCGATCTTCATGTAATCCAGCGGAAACTGCTTCAGATAGCCGAGCGACGAATACTCGGTGCCAAAATCGTCCAATGCAATGCCGATGCCGAGCGAGCGGAGTTCCTTCAGCAGGAATACGGTTTTCGCAGGATCGTCCATGACTGCGCTCTCGGTGATTTCCAGCTCGAGCGCGTCCGCGGCGAGACCTGTCTCCGCCAGAATCGCCGCGATCCGGTCCTTCAGATCGATATGCCGCAACTGCCGCGCCGAAAGATTGACCGCCATTCGAAACGGTGCAATTCCGTTCGCCAGCCAGGCCTTCTGCTGCGCACAACTGGTACGCAGCACCCATTCCCCGATTTCATCGATCATGCCGGCTTGTTCCGCTATCGGAATGAACTTGCTCGGCGGAACCAAGCCGAACTCGGGATGGCGCCATCGCAGCAACGCTTCCACTGCCGTAATCCTGCCGCTCGAAATATCGACCCTGGGTTGATAGTTCATGAACAGTTCGTTGCGCTTGAGGGCGGATCGCAGAAAATTTTGCAGCGCGAACGTTTCTACCGCCAAAGCGTGCAATTCGGCCGAATAATAGCTGCAGCGGTTTCGCCCCTGTTCCTTGGCCGCGTGCGCGGCAACGCTGGCATTCGAGATCAGCTCGGTGGCGTTTGCGCCATCCTGCGGGTAGCAGCTGATTCCAATGCTCGCCGAAACGTAAACGCTCCGGCTTTGGACCATGAACTCCCGATCCAGTGAGGCGCGAATGTTCTCCGCCGCCGCTGCAATTTCGCCGCCTGTCTTGTCCTCGAGTATCACCGCGAACTGGTCGGCACCGATCCGCGCGAGCAGATCCAGTTCGTGCAGCTGGCTCCGAAGATGCCTGGACAACTCGAGCAGCAGCTCGTCTCCGGCATGATATCCAAGGGACTCGTTGATGGCAGCAAAACGATCCAGGTCGATAATCAACACGCCTGCAGACGTGCCACGCCGCTGTGCGCGTATCACTGCGGTATGGCAGCCTTCCTTGAGCAGCGTACGGTTCGGCAACCGCGTCAACCGGTCATGGTGGGAAAGAAAGGTGGTCAAACGCAGCCGGCGGACCATGAGCTTCGACACCTCGAGCCCAACCTCCGGGTTGGCGCGCAGCAACTCGAGTACATGCTGTCTGTCGATGGCAACCACTTCGCAATCCTCCGCCGCGACAGCAGAGGCGCTTCGCTGATGCACGTCCTCGTCGAGAATCGCCATCTCCCCCAGAATGTCGCCCGTTTCAACCGTCTCGAGCAGGATATCCCCGACTCTTATTTCGACTCTTCCGGATTTCAGGATGTACATCACCTCGCCCGAGTCCCCCATCTCGAAGATGGAACTTCCCGCCGGCTTGAATTCCGCCGGTTCCAGTCCGGACAGAACGGTGGTGAAGTCAAAGGTCATGGCATTACCCCCGAACACATCAAACACCTACCTCAGGATCGGTGAATCACTACTTCGTGCCGAAACCCAAAAGACCGTGCGCAGAAACGGCCTCCACTGTTCGCTAACCGGTGCTGGGCAGCGCAAGCGGAACCTCGTCCGACTGATGGCAAACGCGGTTACGACCCTGGCGCTTGGCGTTATACATGGCGCGGTCGGCCAGCACCACGAGCGCGTCAATGCTTTGCCCGTCCTCGGGGAAGCTGGCGACGCCGATGCTGACCGAGGTCTCGATCAGCTTGCTGCCCGAGGCGAGCCGGAGAGCGGCGACCGAAGCGCGGATCCTCTCGGCGACGTCGAGCGCGCCGATGGCGGGCGTATCGGGCAGAAATGCGATGAATTCATCGCCGCCGTAGCGCGCCGGCACATCGGTCTCACGCAGCTCTTTCCTGATTGTCGTGGCAAGTGTTTTCAACAGGGTGTTACCGGCCTCGTGACCGTGGATATCATTGACCGGTTTCAGATTGTCCGAGTCGAACATCACCACGCTGGCGGGGCGCGTGTGCCGCTTCGCTATACCAAAAAGACGCCCGGTGGCGCTGGCGAAGCCGCGCATGTTCAACATCCCGGTAAGCGGATCAGTCTCCGAAATCGCCTTTACCTGGCTGAAGCCATAGCGGATACCGCCGGAAAACATGGTGGTGACATAGGCGACGATCAGCACCGGCGCAAGTTGTACGACAACCGCCCGGATGAACACCAGCGATGTCAGTTTTTCCGTCGACTCACTGCCGCCCAGAAATACGAAACACGCCGCGATCAGGCCAACCTCGAAGAATGTCGTGAGTTTGCCCAGCGTAAGCGACGCCGTGATCACGGCCAGAAGATAGGCGCCGAGCAAAGGGCTTTCAAGTTTACCGGTGAACCACAGCACCCAGGTGATAAACGCAATCATGCCCCAGGTTTCGATCGCGATCTTCGCGCGCGATTCGGCATTGTGGAACTTTACATAGCGAAAGCTGATGAAGAAAACGGCGTAGAGGAACGCCCCGAGGATCGTCGGGTCCCGTTCTTCCTCGACACCACCGAACACCAGATACAGCAGCACCAGGGTCAGTAACAGCCAGTGGATTTCCCCGACGATACGCGTGATCCCGCGTAATTCTTGTTCTTCGACGCTCGCCGGCGCCCCGTGCTGCTCAGAAGTCGTGGTCTCCAGCATTTCCGGGCCCCCCCCGCGCCATGTCGGCGCAATATGCTCTCACATTGATTCGGCAACCGCAAATTCGCACTTCGCGGCGTTCCTGCGTCTCAAACGACGCACCTGGCGTCCAATACGTGCCCCTGACAACCGCTCTGTCGAACTATAACCTCGGAGCCGCGAAAATCAGCATTTGAACGAACAGCCGGATTTGCCTTTCCGTCTCCCGCGACACCGAGGTGAACTCCAGGCCCAGACGTGCGCTGCGGCCCAGACTTTTCTGCGCAACCACCTTGGCGTAAATGTCCCTGGCCTGATGGACCACCTGCGGCAGCTCGAAATCGAGCATGATTTCGGAGTACAGGGGCAGCAGGCGATCCACTTCGACCTGCACGCCGTGGTAACCCATGTCGCTGATCACGCCCGTGTGTACTTCCGGGAGGACAATCCCGTCCTGGACGAGCTGGTAGCGAAGGCTCAGTTTGATATCGACCCGGTGACTGCGCCGAATTTCCTGGCGCGGCATTTTCAGTGCGAGCGAGGGGATGGCGACGAGTTCATGCACGCGCAGCGGCAGCGTATTGCCCTTGACGTGAATATCCACCGGTTCACTGGCGGTCACAAAATCCCTGCAGCGCTCATAGGTGCTTTGGCTGATCAGGACCTGCCCGCGCAGGCTGAATGCTTCGATGCGCGAGGTCAGATTGACTTCGTTTCCGATCACCGTGTATTCCGAATAGCGCCCCGAACCGAGCATGCCCGCAAGCACGATTCCAGTGTTGATGCCGATGCCCATGAACAGATCGGGCATGCCGTGCTCCCTGTGCGCGAGATTGAGGGCGCCCATGGCCATTTGCATTTCCACCGCACAGGCAAGCGCGCGTCGCGCGTCATCCTCGCGACTTACCGGTGCGCCAAACAGCACCATGATTGAATCGCCCATGAACTTGTCGATGACGCCATCGTGCCTCGCTATGATCTCGCTCATTTCGATCAGGCAGCGATTGAGGAGCTTGACTACCGTCGTCGCAGGATGGGCCGCCGTCAGCGCGGTAAACCCGCGCAGGTCGGCGATCAGGATGGTGACCTCTTGATCGAGAAATTCCTGTCCCAACGCCATCGGATAGGACTCGCCGCCCAGGCTGGTGAGGGTGATTTCTACTTCCGCTTCCCCCGCAGCGCTGAGAGGTTTGCCGGTATCGCGGGCGATGGTTTCGCGGATGCGGTGCAGTATTTGCCGGGTCGGAGTGTATTTCACCGGACCGATGGTACTCCGTTGGCTGCGCGCCTGCGAACTGCCGCCACCCGGCTATTGACCATCTTCGGCAATTACAGCAAGATCGAATCCGCGCGGCTCGGCGTCGCCTAGGCGATATCGTGATGCGCGTTCGAAGAACGTTACCAAGACAACCAGAATCGGGAGGAATTTGTGATGCAAAACATCGCGGGAAGGACGTGGCTTGCTGCGGCAGCCCTGATTGGCGTGGCTGGTTGCGCAAGCATGCCGCCGGGCCCGAAGGATATGACTTTTTTCGTAACCAGCGCCGGGCCCGGCAACGGGGGCAACCTGGGCGGTCTGGCCGGGGCCGACCGGCACTGCCAATCGCTGGCCCAGGCGGCGGGTGCCGGCGATCATACCTGGCATGCCTACCTGAGCACGCAGGCATCGAAACTGGACGGCGCAGATTTCGTCAATGCGCGCGACCGCATCGGCAATGGACCGTGGCAGAACGCCAAGGGCGTGGTCATCGCCAGGAACGTCGACGAGTTGCACTCGAATGACAATAACCTGACGAAGCAGACGGCAGTGGATGAAAAGGGAGGGCCGGTGAACGGCCGCGCCGAGAATCCCAACAAGCACGACGCGCTGACCGGCTCGCGCCCGGACGGCACAGCCTTCGCGGGCGCATTCTTTCCGGACATGACCTGCGGCAACTGGACCAAGGGCGGAAACGATGGCGCCGCCATGACCGGTCATTTGGATCGCTCGGGCCCCAGCGGCGCCCCCTGGGCGACCTCGTGGAATTCATCCCACCCGACCGTGGGCTGCAGCCAGGAGAAATTGCGCCCCACCGGCGGTGACGGGCTGTTCTACTGCTTCGCGGTGAAATAATCCACTAGCCTGAAGCCAGGCACCGGTTGAGAATTACACAACTTCGTTACAGTGAGGTAACGGCGTAGCCCGGATGAAGCGAAGCGTCCCCCAAGAGGACTTCCTTCGGGGCGTAATCCGGGATCGGTGCCTGCGCGAGCGGATCGACATTGCCGTGGAAACTTTCCCGGATTCCGGCGCGACGCGCCTCCATCCGGGCTACGCATGTCGGGGTAACTGGGCGTTCGTTCGCAGATCCGTCATGAAGTTGCGTAATACTCAATGATCGAAGCCGACGATCTCCACCCAATTGGCGCCTTTGCCGCCGGGGAATTGCCCGAGCGGCGCGAGCGCGCCGCTCGCGGCGTCGATCGCGTGCACCGAGATCGTGTCCGATTTTTCTCCGCAAGCAACGATAAACTTTCCGCCAGGATCAATCGCAAAGCCGCGCGGTTGGGTCTCGGTCGGTGCGCTGCCCAGATATTTCAAGGCACCCGTGGTTGCGCTCACGCTGAACGCGCCCAGGGTGCTGCTGGTGCGCTCCGAGATGTAGAGCAGCCCGCCGTCCGGCGTGAGGTGGATGTCGGCGGCCCAGATGTCGCGCGCGCGATTTCGCGGCGGCGATGCGTCCACGGCCAGACGCGGCGCGCCGGGCATGAGTGGTGAGCCCGACGGCAGTCCCGACGCAACGCCGGTTTCGGTCAGCAGGCCGGTGCCGGCGTCGAGTGCGAACGTGGTGACCGTGGCGAGCAGTTCGCTCAGGACGTAGACGAAGCGATTGTCGCCCGAGGTGACGAAATGGCGCGGGCCAGTCCCGGGCGGCATCTGCACCACGGCAGGCGTATTCGACGACAGCCGGCCGGATGCGGCGTCGAAAACGAACTGGAACATCTGGTCGCTGCCCAGCGTAGGTGCATAGACGTAGTGGTTGCTCCTGTCCACGCGAACGGAATGGGCGTTGCGCCCAACCGGAATCACCTGCAGCGGCGCTGCGGCGACGCGCCCGTCCGTACCGACGGCGTTGACGCTGATCAAATGTCCGTGATACGAAGCGCCGAACAGGTAGCGTCCGGTCGCATCGAGCGAGATATACGGGAAACTCGCTGCCAGCGGCGATATTGAAAGCGCCGTCAACCCGCCGCTGCCGGGGTCGATCGCATACGCGTGCACGCAATACGGCTGTGATCGCACCGCCGCATAGAGGAAGCGCCGGTCCGGGCTCACCGCCAGTGGTCCGACCGCGTCCGCAGCTTTGACCCGTGCGCCGGGCTGCAGCGTGCCGTCGGACTGCATCCGGTGGCAGCCGATCTCGCCGTCGGCGGCGTTGGAAATGTAAACGTGGGTTCGCGCAGAAACGGGCATTGCTATTTCCAATATTCAAGACTGCAGGTTTCTCTTCGCCCGGTTTGGGCATCCTGGATTGGTGCGTGAGAAAGGTTACGCCGGTTTCAGCGCCCTGAAGGTCGCGCCTTCGGTAGTAGCCGCAGTGTGGTATCCGGTCCAGGCGACCAGTTCCACCGCCTCGAATCCGGCCATGCGCAGCAACTCGAGGTATCTCTCAGGCGCCAGCGTACCCGCCACACAATCCGCCCACGAATCGCAGCTTGGCGTCGCCGCATCGGACTTCGCGCGACGGACCATATCCGCGAACTGCAGGCGGCCGCCCGGTCGCAGGACGCGAAATATCTCCTGGAACACGCGCGTCTTGTCAGCGGCAAGATTGATGGAACCGTTGGAGAGCACAACGTCGGCGCAGGCATCGGGCAGTGGCAAGGCCTCGATGTCCGACTGGTGCAGGATCACGTTGCCCAGACCGACCCGCTTTACGTTGTCACGTGACTTGGCGATCATCGCCGGGGTGAAATCCACGCCGATGGCCTGTCCGTTCGGGCCTGTCATCTGCGCTGCAATGCACAGGTCGGCACCCGCACCGCAACCGATGTCCACGACCACTTCGCCGGGCCGCAGCAGCCCAAGGGCGAAAGGATTGCCGACGGCGGCCGCCGATTCCCACACGGATTCAGGCAGAGCATCCAGCCACGGCGCAGCGTAGCCAAGGGCGCGTGCATTGGCCCTGCCCTTGCCCCAGGCGAACGCCTGTTCGGGCTGCAACGCCAGCGTGGTGTACACGGTCTGGATTTGCGCGCGCTGCGCCTCATGGTTCGCACAGGTGTTCGATTCAGCCATGTTCAATCTCCGTGCTCTGTTCAGCTGCCTGCAGCTTGCCGAACATCGCTGCATAGTGAAACGGAGGAAGCTCCACCACCGTCTCCAGCCGCAAACCCGCAGGTTCAACCGCCGCTCGAACGAGATCGGGGGACATGCGAAGCTCGGTGCGCGGACCGCGGGGCTGGCCGAGGACAGGCGTTTCTTCACGCGCAATGGGATACCAGTTGACGATGGCGAAACGACCGCCCGGCCCGAGGACGGTGGCCACCTCGCGCGCCAGCGCCGTCTTGTCCGGCACGCCGTGGAAGGTGTTGGCGATCAGCACATAATCGACCGGCGCGGCAATCAGGCGGCCCAGTTCCATCGCGTCGCCGAGCAGCCAGGTACAGTTCGTCAATCCGCCACAAGCCGTTTTCGCCCGCTCCAGCATCGCCGGATCAAGGTCGAATCCAATGACGCGACCCGCATCGACCCGCCTGGCGATGGCGGCAGTGAAATAGCCATCGCCGCAGCCCAGATCGACCACCGTCATTCCGGGTTCGATGCGCAACGCCCCGACGACGCCATCGGCGTCGGGCCACAGGGCGTGCCACCAGTCCTGGTCCGGCATCGCCGTCGCCGGAAACATTCGGTCGGAAAGGTTCATGCGAAAATTCCTCCGGCTGGTATCACAGGATATCCATTCGGCCAAGGATATTCCCCGCGGCGAAATTGCGCTAGGCACTCCACTCGCGCCATCCCGCAAGCAGCGGAAAATAAAGCCCCAGCATCACTGGCTCGCCGTGCGCGAGCGCCAGCGCATAGCGCTCAAGTTGGGTGCGATAGCGCTCCTGTTGCTGCGTCAGGAAAGCTTCCGTGTCAGCGCCTTCGTGGCCGCCGGTCTTGTAGTCGACGATCCAGCGCCGGCCGTCGCCATCGGTGAAGCTGCGGTCGATGACGAGATTGCGTCGCACGCCGTCTATCATCGCGGTAAGGCGATACTCATTGCGCGCGTCCTGCTGCTGCCCGAGCAGCCAGCGCCCGCGCGGATCGGCGAGCGCTCTGACCAGCGCCTGCGCAACCCGTGCTGCGGCGGCTGCGAGTTCTTTTTCCTCGACGCCGCGTGCGCCGAGTTCGTTGGCGAAAATGCCGCCAAGACCGCCGATGCGCGCGGCGTTCCAGCCCATGGCCTGGTCATCGGCGATACGCTGCAGCCAGCGGTGTACCACGCTGCCGACATGGCGCGCGGTCTCGCCGACCCAGGAGAATTCGAGTGCCTGGTCCGGAGTGGGCGATTGATCCGCTGCCTGCCAGCGCGCCGCAGGCGGCGGCGCGGGAAGAGTGAATCCCGGAACCAGGCGGTGCAGGACGTCGCTCCCGGCTCCATTCCTCTCCGGTGTCTGCGCAGGAATAGCGGCGGCATCCGCCGGCAATGGAGACTGGAACGTCTCTTCGGCCACGCTCCACGCCCGTCCCAGCAGCGAGCGTTTCGACGGCGCGCGCACGGCGCCGTCCTTATCGAGCTTGACGCAGCCGAGCAGGTGCAGGCGCGATTTGGCGCGGGTGGCGGCGACATAGAACAAGCGCCCGGCTTCGGTATCTTCGGCCTGGCGCCCCAACTCGCGCACGTAGCGGAACAAGGGTTCAGCTGCATCGCCCGCCTGGTTGATCGGCGCGAGCAAAAGGCTCGCGTCCACCTGCGCCTTCCATGCCAGCAGCGGCCGGTCGCCCGAGCGCGGCGCACGGTCCAGTCCCGGCACGATCACGCTGTCGAATTCCAGGCCCTTGGATTTGTGGATGGTCATGATCTGCAAGTCGGTATCACCCGCCTCGAGATCGGGCAGCGCGTACAGTTCGTCCAGACTCTGCGCCAGTTGTTCCGTGTCGGCGATGTCGCCGGCTTCCTCCAACCGGTCGAGCTGATCAAAGAAGATTTCCGCGTCCTCGAGCTCGGTGACTGCATCGACGCAGGCCGGCCCGCCGAGCGCGTACCAGGCGCCTTCGACGCGTTCGCGCAGACTGCCGCGCAGCGCGCTGGCGAGGACCGGCGCGAGGATGGCGCGCACGCGCTCCATACGCGAGCGCGCCTCCTGGTTCATCCCCGCGATGCGATCAAGATCATGCATCGATTCCCAGATTGCCGAAGGAGAATGGCTGGAGATGCCCGTCCCTGTTGACTCTCCGGGCGATTGCCCCTCACCCCAGCCCTCTCCCCGCAAGCGGGGCGAGGGGGAATCGACACCAGCGAGCGCGTGCAGATCGGCCAGGTCGAGGCCGCAGCAGCGTGCGCGCAGCAGCGCCAGCCAGGCGATGCGGTCGGCCGGGTGGGCCAGCGCCCGGGTGAGCGCGTACAGATCCTGCACCACCTGCTTCTCGCCCAGCTTTTCGATCTCAACCGCACGATAGCGCATTCCCGCCGCGTTCAACGCCGGCACAATGTCGGCGAGCGCGCTGCGGTTTCTCACCAGGATGGCGCGCGTGCCATGCGGGCGTTCGATCTGCGCCTGCCGTGCGATTTCGACTACGCGTTGCGCTTCGTCGGCGCGCCCGGTAAACGCATACCAGCGCGCAGCTTCGCCTTCGAGTTTCGCGTTGTCCGGATGCGGCACCGCGCTCGCATAGGGCACGGCGCCCGAAGCTTCGTCCTCGTCCGCCGGCAGCACCCGGGCGAAACTCGCGTTGACCCATTCGACGATGCCCGCCTGCGAGCGAAAATTGGTGCTGAGCGTCAACGGTTCGAGTTGCACGCTGCCCAGGCCTGCGTGGCGCGCGCGCAGGAACAGCGCCACTTCGGCTTCGCGAAAACGGTACACCGACTGCATCGGATCGCCCACGGCGAATACGGTGCGGCCATCGCCCGCCTCCCAGCCTGAGGTGAGATGCTCGAGCAGTTCCCACTGGCTGACCGAGGTGTCCTGGAATTCGTCCACCAGTACGTGGCGCACGGTGGCGTCCATGCGCAGCAGCAGCTCGGACGGATCGTCCGCACTGCCCAGGGCGCGGACTGCGCCCTGGGCAAACTCGGTGAAATCGGCCTGGCCGCGTTCGGCGAACACCAGTTTCAGCTCGGCGGCGGCACGCTTCAGAAGCGCGAGGATTGCCTCCAGCGCTTCCCATTGGCCGTCGCTGTAGGCGGCCGGCGGCATCCTGGTAAGCGCGAACAGCGCTTCGCGCAATGGCTCGTTGCCGACCATGTCCGCCGGCGCGGGCTTCGGCTTCTTGCGCCAGCCGCCGGTCTTGGTCAGCACTTCGAGCGCGGTCGCCTCGGACGCGCCCGGGTGCAGCGCCTGCGCGCGCGCGAGCAGGCGCGCGCGCTCGGCGCCGAACGCCGCTTCGAGTTGCGCACGTGTCGGCGGGTTGCCGGCGCGGCGCAGCCACTGGTCGCGCCGCGCGAGCATCGTCGCCAGCAGCTGAGTGGCGACGCCTACGTTATTGTCCAGGTGGCGCAGCAGGCGCGCAGCGGGCGCCGCCGCCTCGCCCGCCTGCTCGAGCAGCGCGAGGGTACGCGCGGCGGCATCGAGATACATCGCTTGCGCGTCTTCGGTCTCGGCGATCGCCGGCTGCGCGCCGAACTTCGACAGCACCGGCATCTGCCGCGTGAGCGCGGCACACAGCGCGTCGATGGTCATGATGCGCAGCCGCGGCGCCAGCTCCGCCGCGCCGTCGAGGCCGGCAAGCGCGCGTTTCTTCATTTCGGCCGCCGCCTTGCGCGTGAAGGTGATGGCGAGCACCTCCTCCGGGCGCTCCACCGTTTGGAGCAGGCGCGTGTAGCGCCGCACCAGTAATTCAGTCTTGCCCGAGCCTGCCGGCGCCTGCACGATGAACGAGCGCAATGGATCGAGCGCATGTTCGCGCGCCGCGGCGTCGGCGATCGGCGTTGTCACTCGCCCTCCTCCGCGCCCTCGAACGCTGCATCGCCCACATCCAGCGCCAATGCCGAGAATTTTTCGTTCACGCGGCACAGCGGCGCGAGGTCGCAGTTGCGGCAAGTCTGCGCGAGCCGCTTCGGCACCACGCGCGCATCGCCCGCGGCAAACGATGCGCCGAGCGCGTCGAGTTCTTTTTTCCAACCCTCGAGCAGCGCATCCCAGGCGTGGTACTGCTTCACCTTGGGCATCACCTTGTCGTCGCGCGAAAACCCCATCAACCGCATGTCGCCGGTCTTGAGCCGGGCGAATGCGACCGCGGCTATGGGTTCGCCCGCGTTGATTGCGTACAGCGGCAGCTGCGGATCGTCGGGGCGCTCGCCGTCCCATGACCTGGGCGTCGCGTGTCCGCTCTTGTAGTCGATCAACGCGTGGCCACCGCCCGTCATGCGGTCCATGCGGTCGATGCGGCCGGAAAGTTCGACGCCCCCCGCGGCAAGCACACGCTTGTCCTCGGTCGCCACGACTTCGAAATCCGCGCGCGCGCGCTCGATCGCCAGCCACTCAAGCGCAAGTCCTGCCAGGCGGGTGCGCTCGAGTTCGGCGAAGCGCTCGCCGATGGCATGGTCGCGCCGCGCCTTGCTCACGGCGTCTGCGGCCGCGCGCTCGATCACCGCGGCGAGCGCCTGCGACGGCAGCGCGTCGAGTGCGGCTTTGGTCTTCAGTTCGTCCCAGATGCCTTTCATCAGCGCGTGCAGCAGCGTTCCGCGCGCGGCGTCGTCGAATCCCGCAGCGGGCGCTTCCAGCGCCTGCGCCGCGAGGCGGTGGCGCGCAAAGGCGCGAAACGGGCAGGCGGCCTGGTCGGAAAGTACGCGCGCGCCGCCGCGCATCTTCATGTTCGTCAGCGCCGGAGCACACCCGTCGGGCAGGACTTCGAGCGCGCGCGCCGCGTAGATCAGGTCGCGATAGCGCGGGTAGTCGGGCAATTCGAGACTGCCGCCGGGCAGCGCGGCGATGAGAGGGCTGGGCGCCAGTTCGCGATCCTGCTCGCGCGTCGCGTGGGACAGCACGACCTCGCCCGCTGCGCCCAGCCATCCGGCGGTGATACGGCGATCGAGCGCAAGCGCGCTGTCGGCGCTGGCTTCCGGGATGCCGGCTTTCTTCTGCAGCGCAGGCGGGATAAAAGCATTGGGCCGCGCAGCGAGCGGCCAGGCTTCGTCGGTGAGGCCGCTGACCCACAAGTGATCGAATTCGAGTCCGGCCGATTCGAGTATGCCCAGCACCTGAATCGGCGCCGCGCCGCTCTCCGGCTGGAACAGCAGTTCCGCGCACAAACGCCGCAGGCGCGCGTGCGCCTCGCCGAATCCGATCGCCGGCATGACGCGGCCCAGGCGCGCGAATTCGGCCAGCGCCTGATTCCATTTCTCCTGCGTCTGGTATTCCGCCGAATCGAGACCGCGCCCTTCGGGGAAGCCCGCGGCCTGCAGCAGATTCGCGAAATGCTGCGCCCACGCCTGCGCCGGTTTGCGCCCCGTCAGATGCGCGCGGGCGTATTCGAACATGGCGTCCAGGCGCCGCGCCAGCGCCGGCACCGGAACACCGACGCTGCCGACCGCCGCGAGCAGGCCCGCCAGCGACAGCTGCGGCGGCGCGCGCCGGCGCAATACCGCGTCCAGGCGCGCGCGCTGCATGGTTTCATCCGCCGCTCCGGCAATGAATGGCGAGCGCAGCAGGCGGCTTGCGGCCGCGAATTCGAGACTGCGGCCGCCCAATTCGATCAGCGCCAGCGCCGCATGCACCAGCGGATATTCAGTCAGCGCCACGCCGAGCGAAATATTGAACGGCAAGGTCCCGTTCCCGGCATCCCACGGCGCACACCCGGGTACGAGCGTCTGCGTGAGCACGCGCACAACTTCCTTGCGCCGCTGATCGAGGTCCGGGACGACGATGCCGATGCGCATGTCCACGGTGTCGGCCGCTTCCAGCCGCGCGCGCGCCCAGCGTGCCGCGGCGTCGAGTTCCTCGCGCGCCGAACCGCAGACATGGCGCAGGACTTTTGCCTCGCGACGGGTCGGGCTGCAACTGCGCAACTCCGCCCCGGCGGCGGCGCAGGCGTCGAGGACGGAACGCGTCTGCGGCGGCAGCAGGTCGAAGGCGTAGGCGATGAGCAGCTGCGGCTTACGCAGCGCAGGCTCCTTCAGCAGGCCCAGCACCAGATCCGGCACGCGGGCGGCGTCGATGTGGCGCTCGCGCGTCGAGCGGCGGCGATAGGCCGCTGCCCATTGCGCGAATGCCTCGGTGTCTTCGTTGCCGGGAAATTTCCATGCAGTTCCCTCCAGCGCGCCGGCGATGTTCCACAGGTGCGCCAGACCCCAGGCGCGGCGCGCCTCGAGCGCGGCCTGCGGCAGCGCGAGCAGCGCCCCGCCGCCCCAGGCGCTCGCCTCGATCGCCTCCTCCCACAGCGCCTGCTCCTGCGCCGGTGTCAGCAGAATCGGCAGATCGGATGCGAGGTCCGAATAGAGGGCGTCGTCGTAGCAGCGCTGGATGAAAGCGGGATAGGACAGGATGTCGGCGGATTCCCATGCGGTCAGGCCCTGTGCAGCCTGGGTCGCATCGAATTCGCGGGTGAGTGCCTGCGCCAATCGCAGGTTGGGCGTGACGATCGTGGCGCCGCCCGCGATCCCCTGGGCGAGGCGCGCGAACAGTTGCGCTTTGGAGATCGCTGCGAAGTCGGCGCCGTGCATGGTGCCCTATGATAATGCACGCCTGCACGCGGCGTGCTCCTCTCATCGCGCCTGCAAGCTCCCGGCGCGCGACCTCAGATCACGAACGGGATCAGCGCGTAGACCTCAGATCGATACTTCGCATATTCCCCGCCGAACGCCTCGCCCATCCAGCGTTCCTCGCGTCGGAGTTTCCACCACATGGTGGCAAACATGATCAATACGCCAAGCAGCCCGCGCAACTCTCCTCGGGCAACCACCGTCCCCGCCATCGCCAGCAGCCCGCCGCTGTAGATCGGGTGGCGGACGAAGCGGTAAGGCCCGCTGCGTATGAGCTCGTGATCGCTTTTCAGCGTCACCGTACCGCTCCAGTTTTTTCCGAGATGAACTCTTGCCCAGATCGCGAAGGCGAGACCCGCCGCGACCACGGCGGCACCGATCCAGTGCGTGACCGGCCCGTCGGGAAACATGCGCTCACCGAGGACTCCCCAGGGTAAGCTTCGCGGCGCGAACAGCAGGATGATGGCGACGGTCATCGGTACCAGGTGCGCGGCACGGGAGGCGATCGATTCTTCGCGAGCGGTGGTCTTGACCCTGGCGGCCGAGAGCACCCAGTAGACGAAGCATGCCAGCCAGAGGAAAGGAATCACATATCGATAGAGCAGGTCCATTGCACGGTCTCCAGGCCAGGCGAAAATGTTCGAACCCGACAGTTAATCGATATCCCGGTCGGTGCGCCGCCTGGCGAAGTACAGGCCCGCGAGCGGCCATATGCTGAGGTAGAAAACGAGGTAGGTCGACAGCCCCCAGAGGAGCGCGCTGCGATAGGGCGCGTGCATCAGCCAGGCGATGACGCCGGTGGTTACGCCCCAGACGATGACATCGGCGACGATGCGCGGCCAGACTTTCCCTATCATGTGCCAGACATCGACGGCGCCGTAGAGCGCCACGATCATGCGGATAGCCAGATAGACCCCGAGCGCAAAAGCGGCGAACTGCAGCAGCGCGGTCATGCGTCCGCCTTTGGCGCAAGTATGCGCACGCTGCCTGAGTTGCCGTCGACGGCAATGCGATCGCCGCTTTTTATCTTTTGCGTCGCTTCGGCGACGTCCACCACGCAGGGCATGCCGAATTCGCGTGCCACGGTTCCGGCGTGCGACAGATAGCTTCCGACCTCGACCACGGCCGCGCCCGCGGTAAGGAACAGCGGCGTCCACGCCGGGTCGGTGTAGGGCGCGACCAGCACCTCGCCCGGCGTCAGTTCCACGTCGATCGACGGATCGAGGATCACGCGCGCGATGCCTTCGTAGGCGCCCGGCGAAGCGGGCTGACCCTGCAGCAGCGTGGCGCCCTCATGCTGCGTGGCCGCCGCATATTTCTGCGCCATCTCGATGCCTATGGCCTTGGGCGGACCCATCTTGCACAGGCGTATATGCTCGATGCGCCGTTCGCGTATCCGGTCTTCCACGTCCAGCCATTGCAGACGGCCGGCCTGCAAACCGGTGAGTTCCTTCGCCTGCAGAAAGAAAATGTCGTCCTTGCATTTGAGCTTGCCCTGCCGCAGAAGTTCGCTCTCGATGCGCAGCACCTTCTTGCGCACCACGCCGAAGCCCATGATGTAATAAAAGCGCGAATTCTCGCGCAGCTTCAGAAAGTAGCGCACCTGGTCGGCGAAAAACAGGATCAGCCGCAGGCGCAGGCCGAAGGCGCGCTCCAGCGGCAGCGCTTGCAACCTGGCGCGCAGCTCGGCGATCAATGCGGTGCGCGCGTCGGCGGCTTTCTGTTCGTGAAGCGAGGGCCCGGCCTCGATCAGCAGGTAATTGCGCACCATCCCCAGCACCACCGCGGGGTTCTCCTCCCAGCGCGCGGAGCGCAGCTCGAACTCCTTGATCGCGCGGTGGCCGTTCTTGGCCAGGAAAGCATCGAGATCGCGCAGGAACTCGCGCGCCTCGCTTGCCTGTCTGAGCTCGGCCAGCGCCCGCTCCGGCGCCTGCGCGAGGAGTATGGCGCGCACGCGGGCATTGCGATTCGCCTCCTGTGCAAGCGCCCAGATGCCGCGCCCCATTTCCGCCGACAGCACGCCATCGGAGCCGGAGCCGAGCAGGGTTTCGGCGTCGGCGCGCACATCGGGGGCCCAGCGCCGCACCAGCCGGCCGAGGATGCGCATGCGCGACATGAATCTCACCGCCGAGAGATTGATCATCAAGGGCATGTGCCCGATCGCATCGCCCAGCTGCGGCAGCAGCAACAGCCTGATCATCGCATCGGCAGGGCTCATGGACGCGTCGGCATCGACCTTGGCGCAAAGCGCCCGATAGCTGTCCAGTGCGCCGTCGGGAAGCGCTCGCGTGCGCAAAAACAGGACCGCGTTGGCCAGCAGGAACAGCAAACCGGTGACGAACAAGGCGGGCAGTTTGGCGATGGAGACCCTCCATCCGGGCGCGTCCTTTTCAATCGAATAGAGATACTGGGCCAGGGCTTCGGCCGAAACCTTGAACGGCAGCAGGCGCTGCAGCGCTTCGACGTCGACATAGACCCAGCCGTGGATGGCGCGGATTCCTGGCGGCCATATCATCAGATCTTCGGACAGCGGCGTAAACGGATCGGTGAAATTCTCCACCAGCGGCTTGAACAGCACGTACTTGCCTTTGACGTCGCGGCCGATGTCTTCGCGCCCCATCACCGTGATCGGGCGCGACTGCAGCAGATAGAAGCTGCCGTCGCAGATCGCCCACTCCACGTCCTGCGGCTTGCCGAAATGCGACTCGCATTTGAGCGACCACTCGGCGACGGTGCGCAGAAGATCGGGCGTGAGCGATTCGCGCCGGCGCATCGCGTTCGGGACTTCGTCGAGTCGCGCGCTCTGGCCGGCTTCGAGATGCGCGGCGACCATCAGCCGCTTGTCGGCGATGCGCTGCGAGCGGACCCGCAGATCGGCGCGCTCGATCACGTAGTTATCAGGCGTGACGCGGCCGTCGACAATGGCTGCGCCCATGCCCCAGCTCGATTCGATGATCACTTCGTCGCGCGAGCCGCTGACCGGATTCGCGGTGAAGCTCACGCCGGACACTTCGGAGGCGATCATTTCCTGCACCACGACCGCCATCGACACCGACGCATGATCGATACCGTGCGTGGCACGATAGGACACCGCTTCGGGGCTCCACAACGAGCCCCAGCACTGCCTGACCTTTTTCAGCAGCTGCGCCTGGTCGACGTAATAATACGTTCCGTGCTGACCGGCGAAGCTCGCCGCGCCCAGGTCTTCCGCAGTAGCGGAACTGCGTACCGCGCAGGCGATCGGCCGCCCACGGTTTTCCATCAATCGGCCATGGGATGCGAGGATCAGTTCCGCCAGTTCCCGGGGCAACTCCTCACGTTCGAGGCGATCGCGAATATTGGCGCAGCGCTGTACGCTCTCGTCCGGCGGCGCGGAGAGGAGTTCACGCATTGCAGGGCCCAGATCGAGGGCCCCGAGGAAGCGCGCGTAGGCGCCGGCGCAGACGACGAATCCGGGCGGAACCGGAAAGCCGTTGCGCAGAAGTTCGCCGAGGTTCGCGCCCTTGCCGCCGACCAGACCTGCGTCGCCAGCGCCTACTTCGTGCAGTGAGCGCACGAGCGATTTCACGGATTTTCCCGGGACGATGCGCTTTCGTTCATCGTATCCTCGCTCCTGCGTGCGCTTGCGTTTCAGCTTGTTATTCGAGCCACCGGACGCAGTCTAGGACAAATGCCGGCGAAAGGCCACCATGGCCGAACGGCAGTTTGCAGCCCCTGTCCAGCCGCTCGGAAGGCCCTGGGATCGACATCCCGCAGTGATGTCTTCCCAAAGGCGTGGCGGCGGCGTAGAGTCAGCGGCAGGCGCCAACGGGAAGAAACGCATGAGCCAAATTCGACGCAGGCAGTTCCTGTTCACCGCGGGTGCGCTGCTGGCGGCACCGCTCGCAGGTTTCGCCCAGCAGCAGGGCAAGGTCTGGCGCATCGCCTTCCTGGCCTCAAGCAAACCCATTTCGAAACCCGGCGAACCCGACCCGTTCGGCGCGGCGTTCGTGGGTGAAATGCAGGCCGCGGGTCATACGTTCGGCATGGACTATGTGGTCGAGGTGAGTTCGGCTGACGACGACTTCGATCGCCTGCCTGCGCTGGCCGACGAACTGGTGAAGCGCAATGTCGACATCATCATCGCGGTCACGCTGCCGGCGATCATCGCCGCGCAAAAGGCGAGCAGGACCGTGCCCATTGTTGTCATCGGTGCGCACGATCCGGTGGGCATGGGATTGGCGGCGAGCCTTGCCCGGCCCGGCGGCAACATCACCGGCCTGGCATCCTTCTACGGAGACCTGATTCCCAAGCATATGGAACTGGTCAAGTCGATTCTGCCCAAGGTGTCCCGCGTCGCGCTCCTCGCCAATGCCAGAGTGATGAGCATGGTTCCGGGCGGTGAGCAAATTGTCCGCGACGCGGCACAGAAACTGGGAATGCGCACGCAAACCGTGCCCATCGACTCCGCGACACAACTCCCGCAGGCGTTCGTTGCCATGACGCGGGAGCGCGCCGGCGCCTTCATCGCCCTCGCCGACGTCATTTTCATGCGCGAGCGGTGGCAGGTTGCCGAACTGGCGCTGAAGCACCGGCTGCCCTCGTTTTTCGCCAACCATGAGAACGTGCAAGCCGGCGGCCTTGCGAGCTACGGCGAGGATTTTGTCGATCTATTCGCGCAGGCGGCAAGATACGTAAGCAAAATCATGAAGGGTGCCAAGCCAGGGAGTCTGCCGATCGAGCAGCCGACGAAATTTCACCTGGCGATCAACCGCAACACCGCGGCGGCGCTGAAACTGACCATCCCGCGGGAGCTGCTGCTGCGTGCCGACGAGGTAATTGAGTAGGGATAAATGAGCTCGAATCGACGTTGATGTCGATGCACCCCCGGGGTGCGCAGGTGAAACGATTTTCGGCGCAGGACCGAGACGCCGAGGCAGTTTACTTCTGCTA
>Ga0163199_1000730_pt1 | contig 20550 bp, 17 predicted proteins | sample PL_2010_150m_FD_113537 | JGI IMG/M metagenome (GOLD analysis project Ga0163199, IMG submission 113537) | Freshwater microbial communities from Powell Lake, British Columbia, Canada to study Microbial Dark Matter (Phase II) - PL_2010_150m | ecosystem: Environmental > Aquatic > Freshwater > Lake ...
AGAGCAGGCGGCTCATAACTGCTTGGTTCACGGTTCGAATCCGTGCACCCCCAGATTTTATTTCCAGGCGAGGATGCCTTTGGCCCAGGCCCAGACCAAGCCTTCCACGAGGAGGAGCAGGAAGACCATGAGGGCGAGGAACGCGGAGATCGGAAGTTTTAAGAAGGCGGCGGCGAAGGGCATGAGAAAGACGGTTTCGACGTCGAAGACCAAAAACACGAGCGCGTAGAGGTAGTAGTGTGACTGGAACTGGACCTGCGCGGGTCCGGTGGATTCGATGCCGCATTCATAGCTGCTTTGCTTGTCTTTGCCGGGCTTGGCGGGAGAGAACAGGCGTGCCCAAGCCCATGCCATGGCGAGCGGGATCAATGGAAAGACGATCGCGATCGCGAGGAAGATCGTCAGGAGAAGGTAGTCGTTGGTCATCGAAGAAAAGTTTTCAGTTTCCAGTTTTCAGGGAAGCGACTTTCACAGGGCCGGTTTGGGTGAGATGTCCGAGCAGGAGGTTGGGGGCGAGGCCGAGGGCGAGCACTGCCAGAGCGAGGGCGGCGACCAGAGCCCGCGAGGCAGGGGAGCCAGCGCTGGGGATGTTTCCGCATGCAGGCAGGACGAACGCGTGTTTGAGGACGATGAGGTAGTAGTAGAGAGAGACCGCATTCATCGCGATGGCGAGGATCACAAGCCACAGCATGGACGGGTTTTCCAGCGCGGCGGAGAAGAGATAGAACTTCCCGAAGAATCCGGCGAGCGGCGGAATCCCTGCGAGTGAGATGAAAAACACCAGCAGGCAGAGCGCGAGCCCCGGTGAGGATTTTGCCAATCCATTGAAGTCATCAAGCCGGGAGCCGCCGTTCTGCTTCTCGACGATCGCGACGACCCCGAAGGCTCCCGCAGTGGTTAGCGCATACACGATAACGTAAAACAGGACGGCGGAAACGGTTTCCGTGCGCGCGGAAGTAAGTCCGAGAAGGAGGTATCCGCCATGGGCGATCGCGGAGTAGGCGAGCAGGCGCTTGACGTTCGATTGCACGAGCGCCGTGATGTTTCCGAGGAGGATCGATGCCGCCGCCATGAGGGCAAGCACAGGGGCCCAACCGGGAAGAAATTGTCCCCAGCCAGCGGCTCCCGACCAGTGTCCGAGCCCGGCGGTGAGCAATTTCACCAAAATGAAAATCCCTGCGACTTTTGAACCGGAGGCCACGAGTGCAGCGGCGGCCGTGGGGGCGCCCTCATAGACGTCCGGCGCCCAGAGTTGAAACGGGACGGCGGCGACCTTGAATGCGAATCCCGCAAGCGTCAGGACGATGCCTGCGGTGAGAAGTGGATCCGCCGCAGCTTTTGAAATGGCCAGGAGATTTGTCGATCCGGTGACTCCGTAGATCAAGCTCAGTCCGTAGAGAAGGAATGCCGCCGAGACACTGCCGATCAGGAAGTATTTCAGCCCGGCCTCTGCAGAGGCGCGACTGGTTTTGTTGAAGGCGGCGAGCACGTAGAGCGGGATGCTTGTCAGCTCAAGCGACAGGAAGATCATGAGCAGGTCCTCGGTGCCGGTGAGCAGCATCATGCCGACCGTGCCAAACAGGATCAATGCGAGAGACTCGGCGAAGTGGTTCTCCGGAAATGACTCTGAGGCAAAGACAGCGGCGGCCAATCCGAGCGCAAGGATCACCAGCTTGAAAATGCGGGCGATCGGATCGAGGACGACCATCCCGTGGAGAAAATTTCCATCGATCGGGAAGACCAGCAGGACTGCCGCAGCAGCAAACCCTCCAAGCAGGGTGATGACAGTGCTCATGGTTCTGGCCCTGGGCATGGAGACCCCCAGGCCGAGGACAACCAAGGCGGTCACAACCAGCAGGGATTCGGGCAAGAGGGCGGTCAGCATGGAAAAATTTGGAAAGCGAAATGTGGAATGTGAAATATTGGGCGCGATTCGCGCGGGAACGGGAAATTGCACGCCGGGTTGAACCGCCGGGCAACAGTTCCGCAAAGCGGCTCAACGGCGCTGGCTCCCCCATTTCTCATTTTGCATTTCGAATTCCACATTTTATTTAAGGAGCTGGTGCATGAGCGGGCTTTGGAAGCTGCGCAGGATCGGGTCGAGGAGAACGGATGGAAAGAGGCCGACTGCGAGGGTGGCGGCCATGAGGATGACGGCGCCGAGTTTTTCCGGGAGAGTGATCGGGTCGAGCGGGTGGGCGGGCGCGGAGGATTCGCCGGCCGGGAAGAATGTCCGCTGAAGCGCTCGAAGCGTGAATGCGACAGTGATCACGACACCGATTCCGGTTGGGACGAGCAGCCACGGGAGCGACGTCCATGAGCCTTTGAGGATCGTAAATTCCGCGATGAATCCGCTGAAGCCCGGCAGGCCCATCGAGGCGACCGAGGCGACGGTGAATGTAAAGGCGGCAAACGGGAGTGCCTTTGTCAGGTTCATGCTTCCGAGCTCCGCGATGTCGCGCGTGTGCGTGCGGTCGTAGATCATGCGTCCAACAACGGCGAACAGGAGGCCGCCGATGATGCCGTGCGAGAACATCTGTAGGACAGATCCCCCCAGACCTGAGAGGTTCAGGGTCATGAGGCCGAGCAGAACGAATCCCATGTGTGCGATGCTCGAATAACCGACTGTGAATTTGAGGTCCTTCTGGGCGAGGGCGACAAGTGCCCCCAGGACGATGCCTGCTGTTGCAAGGATGGCGATCGGAAGCCTCCACTGGTCGAGTCCGGCGGGAAAAATCGTCATGGCCACACGGAGCGCCGAGTAGGAGCCGAGCTTCATGACAACGCCCGCGAGGAGCATTGAGACAGCGGTCGGGGCGGCGACGTGTCCGGTCGGCGCCCACGTGTGCAGCGGCCAGATACCGGCCAGCACGGCGAAGCCGAGAAACATCACCGGGAATGCCCAGGCCTGAAAACCGGGCGCGAAGTGTGCCTTTGTGGGATCGGCCAGCGTGAAGAGGTCGAACGAATGCGCGCCCGAGGCCGCGTAGGCGGCAACCATCACGAGCAGGACGAGCGCGCTGCCCGCGACCGAATACATCGTCAGCTTCATTGCGCCGTATTCGCGGTTAGTCGATCCCCAGGCCGCGATCAGGAAATATTTCGGGATGATGACGATCTCGTAGAAGACGAAAAGCAGGAACAGGTCGAAGCTTTGGAAAACACCATAGACGCCGCCGATGATCGTGAGGAAAAAGGCAAAAAACGCTCGCGTGCGGTGTGTGACATTCCACGAAAAGAGCACGCCGGTCACGGCGATGAGGCCGGTAAGCACCAGCATGACGAGGCTGATGCCATCCGCCCCGGTGGAGAACGAAATCCCGAGCTGCGGGATCCACGGGATATTCGTGAGGAATTGGAAGTGAGGCCCTGCGTTATCGAAGTGCAGGAAGGCGGAGGTCGCAAATCCCAGCCCGGCCAGCGCCGCGAGAAGGGCGATCCATCTGGCAAGGGAAGCAGACCGTTCCGGCAGCAGGAGGATGAGACCGGCACCGGCGAAGGCAGAGAGAAATGTCGCAGTGAGAATCATGTGGTGAAACAAGCGATGGGAACTCCGTAGACGGCCGCCGGGCCAACCGACGCACCATTCCGCATTCCGTATTCCGCATTCCGCATTTTAATCTGGATCATGCTAATTGTTGAAGAGGGCGATGAGGAGCTGCGGGTAAATTCCGAGCACGAACATCAGAGCGATGGCCGGAGTCACAATCGCAATCTCGGGCGCCGTGAGGTCGGGGAATTTCGACCAGTGCTCCGGCAGCGGTCCGGTGAAAACTTTCTGGATCATCGTGAGCAGGAAGACCGCCGTGACAAAGAGGCCGATGGCTGCAAGAGCTGTGGCCCACCAGACAAGATGGAAGCTTCCGCTGAAGATCAGGAACTCGCCGACAAAGCCATTGAGCCCGGGAAGCCCGAGCGAGGAAAAAATTGCGATCCCCATGAGCCCGGCAAGCACGGGTGCAGCGGAGCGGAGTCCACCGAAATCCGCGAGTCCGCGGAGACCGCCGCTGCGGCGCTCGATAAACCCGACAAAGCAGAAGAGCGCGGAGGCTGTGAGTCCGTGGTTGAAAATCTGGAGCAGCACGCCATTCGTTGCCGCTGCGCGGGCAAGGGGAGCGCCGGTTGGAACGGCCGCGACCGCAAAGATCCCGAGCAGGCAGTAGCCGAGGTGGTTGACCGAAGAATACGCCATAATGCGCTTGATGTCGGTTTGCACGAGTGCCGTGAATGCGGAGAAGATGATGGTCGCGAGCGCGAGCCAGAGGAGGGGCGTCGATAGTTCCTGCATGCGCTGCGGGAAGAGAGGAACCAGAAGCCTCAGAAAACCATACACGCCCATTTTCGACATCAGTCCGGTGAGCAGCATCGTGACCGACGACGGGGCCTCCGCGTAGGCATCCGGCAGCCAGGTGTGGAACGGAACAACCGGAACCTTCACCGCGAGGCCGAGGAACACGCAGCAGAAGACAAGGAGCCCGGCAAACGGCCAGCCTGATTTAGCGGCGAGCATGGCGTCGAGCGATCCCCCCATCGCACCGAGGGCAATCAGATCAAATGTTCCGGTCGTCAGCTGGATGGCCAGAAACCCGATCAGCATCGCGAGCCCACCGAGCAGCGTGTAAATAAAGAAACGCAGCGCCGCCGCAGTCGCGGCCTTTGTGCCCGAAGAGCGGATCAGTAGAAACGCGGGCACCAGGCTCAGTTCGTAGTAGAGGAACCAGTGGATGAAGTTCAGCGCGGTGAAGGTCCCGATGAGCGTTGTCTCCAGAAGCAGGACCAGCACGATATGCAGTTTCGTCACGCCCGGTCCCGCCGCGAGCAGCGCGAACGGAGTGACGATCGTTGTCAGAAGCAGGAGCATCAGGCTCAGACCATCCGCCCCGACGACGTAATCCACGCCGAGCGCTGGAATCCAGGCGTGGCGCTCGACGAATTGGATTCCCCCGGCGGCCCGCTCGTAGCCCAGGGCGAGCCCAATCGCAAAGCCGAGAGCGCCAAGCATGAATGCCAGCCCGATTCCCCGCGCGGCCCGTTGCGAAGGCAGAAGGGCGACGAGGAGCGCCCCGACTAAAGGAATGAGCGTGAGGAAAGTCATGCGAGGAACCATCCGATGATGAGGAGAAGCACCACGGTGCCGAGGCTCAGGAACCGCAGGTAGCAGGTGACGCGGCCGTTTTCCAATGACGAGAAAAGCTGCCCGCCGTCGCGAAGCCCGCCGCAGAGGCTGTCAAATCCGAGGTTGATCCAGAACCTGTCAAAGAGATCGCCCAGGCTTGATGCCAGAAGCGAAAGCCCGGCGACAAGCCGGACGATCCCGCAAAAGATCCAGCGTTCGATGCAGGCTGCCAGAAGGCCGAGAAGCCCGAGCCCGCGAACAACCGTCGCAGTGTAGAGTTCATCCACGTAAAAACGGTTTTCAAGCGCGCGGTAGAGCCACGGCCAGAGCCGTTCGATGCGATCAGGGAGCATGGGCGTCCCGCCCGTGTGGGCCGCTGACTCCCCATGCGAAGAGCTGTCTCCAAACAGGCGGGACGCCTGTTCTCCCTGAGATATGCCTCCGATGTGGCGGTAAAGAAGATATCCGATGCCGATCCCGGCCGAAGCGATGACGATTGAAAGCCCCGCAATCGTGAGGAACCCGTGTTCGAAGAGCCGTGCAAAATCCAGAGTGAGTTCGTGTCCGGTGTGGTATCCATGGAACCACGGCCACGCCGGAGTTGCGGGGATCGACATCAGGACAGCAGCCGCAGCAAGGATGACAAGCGGGATGGTCATGACAGCAGGGCTCTCATGCGGGTGCGCATGCCCGCGATACGAGCCCGCGAATACGTAGCACATCTGCCTGGTCATATAGAACGCGGTGAGGAACGCGGCGGCTGCAGCCATGAAGAACGGTGCCTGCGAGACCGGCCACTGGTGGGCGACATGAAGGATTTCGTCCTTGCTCCAGAACCCTGAGAAGAAGAACGGGACCCCCGAGAGCGCCATCATGCCGATCGCATACGTCACAAATGTGACCGGCATGTATTTCCGTAGCCCCCCCATGTTCCGGATATCCTGCTCCTCGTGGACGCCGTGGATGACCGAGCCCGCTCCCAGGAAGAGGAGGGCCTTGAAAAATGCGTGGGCGATGAGGTGGACCATCGCGGCGGTGACACTGCCGACGCCGAGCGCAAGCATCATGAACCCGAGTTGCGAGACGGTCGAATAGGCGAGGATGCGCTTGATGTCAGTCTGCGCGACCGCGATCAGCGCCGCAAAGAGGGCGGTGAAGGCACCGATCCACGCGACCACATTCAAGGAAATCGAGACCGCACCGGTCGCGGCAAAAAGCGGGAACATGCGCGCGACGAGATAGACGCCGGCCGCGACCATCGTGGCCGCGTGGATGAGCGCGCTGACCGGCGTGGGACCCTCCATGGCATCCGGCAGCCAGACATGGAGCGGAAATTGGCCGGATTTTCCCGCCGCGCCGCAGAAGATGAGAAGCGCGATGCAGTTGGAAACTGCCAGGCCGAAGATACCGGTTTTCGCGGCCATTGCCACGAGCGCCGCGCCTTCCAGGCACCCGTGCCCGTGGTCGTAGAAAAGCAGTGTTTTTGCCGCCGAATTCAGCCAGAGCATGCCGATCAGGAACCCCATGTCGCCGATGCGCGTAGTGAGGAATGCCTTCTTGGCCGCCGCCGCGGCGGAGGGCTTGTGAAACCAAAATCCGATGAGGAGATAGGATGCCAGCCCGACAAGCTCCCAGCAGATGAATGTCAGAAGAAGGCTGTTCGAGAGGACGACCCCCAGCATCGCGGCCGAGAACAGCGACAGGAAGCAGAAGAACCGCGTGAAATTCGGGTCCTCCTTCATGTAGCCGACGCTGTAGATAAAGATGAGAAGCGTAACAAACGACACCATCAGCACCATGCCGCCGCTCAGCGGATCAAGAAGCAGTCCGAGGCTCAGGGTCTCACTGCCGATGCTCAGCCATGGGAAATTGAAATACGTCCGCGCGACGTCCCCGTGCGGAGCCTCAGCCGCGAGCGTCTGGAGAAACGCCAGCAGACTCAAAACCGTCGAACCCGTCTGCGCGGCGATGACAAGCGTGGCGGCCGGCATGCGCTGGCCGCGCTTCATCAGCGCGGTTAGCCCGGCGGCGAGGAGCGGAAGGATGGGAATCAGGAAATACATCGAATGCGGAATGAGGAATGCGGAGTGCGGAATGCTAAAATGGCCCCGCGAAGCGGGATGAGGGCGCTTGCGCCCCAATTTCTCATTTCAAATTCCAAATTTCGCATTTGTCTTAGCCTTTCAAATTTGAGGCGTCATCGACTTCGACGCTTCTGATCCTGCGGTGGACGAGGATGATGATGGCGAGCCCGACGGCAGCCTCGGCAGCGGCGACGCCGATCGAGAAGATCACGAACAGGATGCCTGCCAGGTCGGACGGATTTTCAGAAAACCGCCAGAAGGCGATAAAGTTCAGGTTGGCCGCGCCGAGCATGAGTTCGATGCCGATGACGATCATGATGGCATTCGATCGCGAGAGCGCGGCGGCGAGTCCGAATGCGAAGAGGATCGCAGAGATGGCGAGCAGGATTTGAAGTGTCATGGCTTGTCCTCCATGGCGATGACGGCGGCTCCGACGAGGGCGGCGGTGAGGAGAATGCCGAGCACGATCAGCGCGATCACATAGTCGCCCATGAGCGCCTCGCCAATGGCGGCGACCGGAGCCGATGCGGGCGCGGGCATTGGCTTCTTAGCGAGCGGACTTGAGAAGATGAAGCCAAGCAATGCAGCCAGCGCGGTGAACGCGACGGCCACACCTGCGGCGGGGGCGAACCCGGAAAGCAGGTTCCGGGATTTTGTCAGCTGATCGGGTTTCGTGAGGAGGATCGAGAAAACGATGACCATCGCAACCGCTCCGACATAGACAAGAAGCTGGACGAATCCGACAAACTCCGCACCGAGTGCGATGAACACGATCCCGAGTGCGATGAAGCTCAGCGTGAGAAGCAGGGCCGCATGGATCAGGTTCCGCATGACGACCGCCGCGGCGGCGGCGAGCAGCAGGACCAGTGCGGGCAGGATCACGAACCACTCCCCGATGAGCTTCATCGGATCGGCGCAGCAGGTTTTCAGGAAATCCGTCACCATAAGAAACACCGTATCCCTTTCGTGGAACAAGTCGGCGGGTTCGGCGAACCCGCCCTACCGGTCTGGTAGGGACGCCTCGCCGCAGGCGTCCGTCGCTTCCCTGTGTGAACGCGTGTCATCATTCGGAAAAAAGGTAGGTCCGCCGGCTGACGGAGAAGCGGTTCGTAAAGGCGTTGCCGAGGAGGAGGTAGGGGATCCCGACGATGGCGAGTGAAAGAATCCAGGCGAGCGGCCCGCGTCCGGCGTAGTGCCAGCAGGCGGCGGAGAGGAACGCGGCAAAGCTCATCGGGAGCAGGAATTTCCATGCGAACGCAAGGAGGTGGTCGATCCTCAGCCGAGGCAGAGTCGCGCGGACCCAGATCATCGTGAACGCCACGAAGCAGACCTTTCCCAAGAACCAGCACCAGGACGGAATAATATCCAGGAACGGGAGAGGCGCCTGCCATCCGCCGAGGAACAGCGTCACGAACATCCCGCAGATCGCGAACATTCCGACGTATTCCGCCATGAAGAACGTTGCGTATTTGAAGCCGGAGTATTCGGTGAGGTGGCCGGCGACGAGTTCAGACTCGCCTTCCGGCAGGTCGAACGGACTGCGGTTCGACTCGGCGAGTGCGCAGATGTAGAAGATGAGGCCGGCCGTGAATCCCCACGGGGTGAGCGCGAACCATTGCGGCACGAATCCGAATGCAAACCCGCCCTGCGCGGAAACGATGGCCGAAGGCGAGAGCGAACCCGAGATCATCGCGGTAACGATCGCGGAAATTACGAGTGGCAGCTCATAGCTGATCATCTGGGCGATCGCTCGCATCGCGCCGAGCACGGAATACTTGTTGTTGCTTCCCCATCCGGCCATGAAGACGGCGACTTCGGTCCCCGCGCCGACGGCAAAGAAATAAAGAATCCCGGCGTCGAGCTCGGCTGGCACCATGTCGCGGCCGTAGGGGATGATCGCGAGCACCAAGAGCGCAGGAACCATCATGACCACCGGCGCGAGAAAATGGACGATCCAGTCCGCCGTGCGGGGAACGAGGTCCTCCTTTGTGATCATCTTGATTCCGTCGGCGATCGGCTGGAAGAGGCCGAACGGACCGGCGCGGTTCGGGCCGTAGCGGTTCTGCACGCGGGCGAGTATCTTGCGCTCCATCACCGAGGTGAGCGCGAAAAGGCTGAGAAAAACGCCGATGATCGTGCCGATGATGATCAAGGCCGAGATGATCGCGAGGATCCAGGCCGGGACGCCGAACGAGCCCAGCAGGCCGAGAAACCAGTGGAGAACATCGATGGGGGCGCTCTCAAGGGAGGAGATCATGGTTTGCCTTCCTGTTGAGACGAGGATGAAGAGGCTGATACGACTGAAGGGGCTGCTGCTTTGGCGGCTTTTGCTGCTGCGGCTGCCTCCTTTTTCAGGCGGTCCGCCTCGATCCGGCCGTCGGTCTCGGCAGCTTCGGTCGGATGGATGCTGTGGTAGTAGGAGTTCGACTTCAGAAGTTTCGGCTTGTCGAGGATGAGCGATCCGAACCGGTCGAACGAGCTGAGTTCGTAGTCCTGGTCCATGCGGATCGATTCGAACGGGCAGACCTCGACGCAGATCTGGCAGCTCATGCAGACCGAGATATCGATGTCGAAAACCTTCGGGCGCTTGATCGCCTTCCCCGCCTCATCGCGGTCCTGGATGATATAAATGCACTGCGGCGGGCATTCCTTCTCGCAGATCTTGCACGAGACGCAGCGCATCCCGGTTTCCGGATTGTCGCCATCATAGACGAGAAACGGGAAGCTGCGCGCGGCCTCCGGGAGCTTCGGACGCTCCTCCGGATATTGCTCCGTCGTGAGCCGGTCCTTCTCGACATAGCTCCCCGCGAAATTCCGCGCGGTGACCGCGAGTCCTTTGAGAATGCCGGAGCCGGGGAAAATCATAAGGATGAAGGACGAAGGATGAGGGATGAAGTCCAGAAATCCCCGCGAAGCGGCTCAAGGGCGCGTGCGCCCCACTTCCGCATTCCGCATTCCACATTCCGCATTTTCTTCATCGATCCACTTCCCCCAAGACGATGTCGATCGAGCCGAGGATGACCATGACGTCGGCGATTTTTGTGCCGACGCAGAGTTCTTCGAGCAGGGTCAGGTTGATGAGGCTGGGCGGGCGGATGCGGAACCGGTAGGGTTTGTCGCTGCCGTCGGCGATGACGTAAAACCCGAGTTCCCCCTTTGGGCCCTCGATGCGTCCGTATGCCTCGCCGGCCGGCGGCCGGAACCCGCGCTGCTTGGCTTTCGGGTTGACGACCGGCCCCTCCGGGATTACGGCGATTGCCTGTTTGAGGATTCCGACCGATTCGCGGGCTTCGAGGACGCGGATCATGAACCGGTCGTAGCAATCGCCGACTGTCCCGCGCGGGACGCGGAATTTGAAACGGTTGTAGATCCCGTAGTTGTCCACCTTGCGGATGTCGTAATCCACGCCCGCGGCGCGGAGGACCGGTCCCGACATGCCGCCGTTGATGGCGCGGTCAGCCGTCATCGGGGCGACCCCCTGCAGACGGGCGAGAAGGATTTCGTTGCCGGTGAGAAGCGCCTCCATCTCGTCGAGAAATTTTGGAAACCCGTCCACGAGTTTGCGGGTGGTATCGAGCCAGCCCGGCGGGAGATCGCAGCGGCATCCGCCGAAGCGCATGTAGTTGCACATCATCCGCGCGCCGGTGAGCGATTCAAAGAGGTCGAGAATCTTTTCGCGTTCGCGGAACGCATACATGAGCGCCGTCCCCCAGGCTCCCATGTCGCCGAGGACGAAGCCCAAAAAAGCGACGTGGTTCTGCAGGCGGGTGAGCTCGGCGGTGATGACCCGGATAAATTCTGCGCGCTCGGCGACCTCGATGCCGGCAAGCTTTTCGACCGCGAGTGCATACGCCCAGTTGTTGGTGAGCGGGCAGATGTAGTCGAGCCGGTCGGTGTAGGGCATCGCCGCGAGCCACGAGTTGCCCTCGGCGATCTTCTCGTGGTTCCTGTGGAGGTATCCAAAAACCGGCTGGAGCCGGGTCACCGTCTCGCCGTCGAGAGTGACGTTCATGCGGAAGACGCCGTGCGTCGAGGGATGCTGCGGCCCGAGCGAGACGTCGATCGTCTGCGGGGATTCGAGTGAAGGCAGGAAACTCATGCAGCCTCCGTTCGCGCTTTGACCTTCGCAAGGATTTTGTCGTGCGGGGTCGGCTCGTATTCAAAGTCGTCCGGAGCCATGTAGTCCTTACGCATCGGGTGATCCGCAAACTCTTCCCACATCAGGATCCTGCGGAGGTCGGGGTGTCCGTCGAACCGGATTCCGAAAAGGTCGAATGCCTCGCGTTCCTGAAAGTCCGCGCTCTTCCATACAGGTGTGAGCGAGTGCACGGATACATCGGCATCCCGGTCGCCGGTTCGCACGCGAAGGGTCACTGGACCGGTCTTGTTGCGAATCGAATACAAGTGGTAAACGGCCTCGAGATAACCGGGCACGTCCCTCTCGACCGTCGTTTTTATCTCCTTCTCAACGCCGTCCACCATCTCCGTGTTCAAGACGGTTTCTTTCACCTTCCGCGGCGGCCAGTCCACCCCGCTGACGTTCGAGCAAAAATCGAAACCAAGGGAATCCCTCAGGAACTCCGCCACCGCTCGGGCATCCTTGCGGCCCACAAGAAGCGAGTGCTGTGCGCTCGGCCCCGGGTTGTTGACGAGTTCGACGATCGCCTGAGGGAGCGCGGTCCGGATTGCCTCGAGGACGTCGTTCATTCCGCTTCCCTCCTTGAGGGTTCAGGTTTGAATACAGCGGGGTTCATCGGGGGCTCAAGATCGTGCGCGCCATAGGAGGGAACCGGATAGTCCGCCGCATCTCGTGTATCCGCATGCCTTGCCCGGTTCGGCCCGAACAGACGCTGGCCCTCGATTTTTTTCTGAAGCTTGATGAGCCCCTCAAGAAGCGCCTCGGGACGCGGTGGGCACCCGGGAATCGCGACATCCACCGGGATATACCGGTCGATTCCCTTCAGAACATTGTAGCCCTCCTTGAACGGTCCGCCGGAAATCGCGCAGGCCCCCATCGCGATCACGTATTTCGGCTCGGCCATTTGATTGTAAAGACGGACAACAAGCGGTGCCATTTTTTTGGTCACCGTGCCTGCAATGATCATCAGGTCGGCCTGACGCGGGGACGGGCGGAACACCTCCGCCCCGAAACGCGCCATGTCAAAACGCGCCGCCGCCGTCGCGATCATCTCGATCGCGCAACAGGCCAGCCCGAACTGAAGCGGCCACAGCGAACTCTTCCTCCCCCAGTTATACAGATCCTCAAACGACGCGACAAAGATGCCGCGCTTCTGCAAATCTGATCTAAGGTCTTCATCCAACATGTGGTTTGGTATATAAGCTTGTCTGATAAAGGATTTGGCTCGCGATAAGAAAGTTTTGTTTTTTTGATGTATGTCACGGAATGAAATCCGCCTGCAGATTCGATCCCGGGATTGCAGGGTCAGATGGGATATGGAAATCCATGCATTTCAAGCTCTCTCACAATATATTGTGGTTATTTCGCGATCCTGTCGCAAAAACAACACAATTTTTTGATTGAACCGGTCTTCCTTCTTTGGCATAAGGAAGCCTCCTTGAGACGCTCTGCTTTCCAGAACGCTTCGATCCGGGTCGGTTATTCCAGTGGAATTTCAGACGTGGACTTTCGTCTCTCAAACCCGCCGGCTTCTTTTTTACTGCAGCGACCCTGAACCATCATGCACAGACCCACCGCGATCGAGACATCCGAGGAGCAGAGCCTGTTTTTCCCCGTTGAGGGGAGGGATCGGCGGAGTGACACGGAAGGAATGGTGAAAAACTTCGTGTTGGACACGAATGTCCTCCTGCATGACCCGCATTGCCTGAACCGGTTTGAGAACAACCATGTTTACATTCCGGTCGAGGTGCTATCCGAGCTGGACCGTTTCAAGAACGAACAGACCGAACGCGGGGCGAACGCGCGGACGGTGCACCGGTTTCTCACCCAGGTCTTCGGGCATGATTCAAAAAGCGTGACCAAGGGTGCGAAAACTTCGGGCGGCGGATCGGTCCGAATCCTCATCAACGATTCCATCGATTCGGCCCGGCCGTGCGCGACCATGCGGCGGTTTCATAAAATCTTTCCCGATCAGGATCGTGCCGATCACCGGATCATTGGCGCCTGCCTCGCGTTGAAGGAAGACGAGAAAAGCCCGACGATTCTGGTGACCAAGGACCTCAACATGCAGTTGAAGGCGATGGCGATCGGGCTCACATGCCAGGATTACCTGAACGACAAGGTGGCGGTGAAGGACGCCGAGGGCTACGAGATCCGATCCATTCCGGTCGAGGCACATGAACTCCAGAGGTTCGGCAGCGCGCGGTCGATCGAATTCGAGCCAGCCCGGACCGGACGTCTGGAGATCAACGAGTATGTTCTGCTTGTGGCAGGCGAGGGCAAGTTGCTTCCGGGCCGCCATATCGGGGACGGCCGGATCGTGCGGCTGAACATCCCGCAGACGATGCAGATGCCGAAGGGAATCGAAATGAGGCCTGCAAATCCCGGCCAGCAATGTTTTCTGGACGCCTTGCTCGACCCGGAGATTTCGCTCATCACCTGCTACGGGCAGGCGGGGACCGGAAAGACTCTCATGGCGGTGGCGGCGGGGCTTTTCCTGACCGCGCAAAAGGATTTCAACGGGATGACGGTGAGCCGTCCGGTCGTTGCGATGGGAGACACGCTCGGATTTCTTCCCGGGACTCTCAACGAAAAAATGCATCCTTGGCTGCAGTCGATCTACGATGCGTTCGAGGTTCTGCTGCCGCTGCACCCGCCCCGTCCCGAGGGCAAGCCCCGCCCCGCGTCGGAGAGGAAAAAGCAGGGCGACCATCACCATCACGAGCCGCATCCTCATGCGCCCGGCCCGGTTTCCCATCCGGTCGTGAAGCCGTATGAGCAGCTCATCGAGCGCGGACTGCTTGAGATCGAGGCCCTCTGCTATATCCGCGGGCGTTCGATTCCGAACCGGTTCTTCGTCCTCGACGAGGCCCAGCAGCTCACGCCGCTCGAGGCCAAAACCGTGGTGACCCGCATGTCGAAAGGCTCGAAGCTCGTGATGGTCGGCGACCCCGCACAAATCGACAACCCGTATGTGGACAGCCGGTCGAACGGCCTCGTTTACGCGCGCAACCGCCTCCGCGGCCAGCGGATCACCGCGCACGTCTCGCTCACCAAGGGCGAGCGCAGCCAACTTGCAGAAATGGGTGCGAGCATGATGTGAGCGGGGGCCTCACGAAAAAAGTTTCAACCCAAAAGCCAGCCAGAGCGGGATGGTGACGAGTCCGGCGAGCGAGGTGCCGATGACGATCCGGATAGCTGTCGGAACATCGCCCCCGTGGAGCTTTGCCAGCACGATCGGGAAGACGGCGGATGGCATCGCGGCCTGGACGACGAGAACCGAATGAAGCGCCGGATCAGCCGGGAGGATCCATGCGAATGCCAGCATCAGCGCCGGTAGCAGACCGATCCGTAACCCAATTCCAAGTAGGGTGGCATTCCAGCCCGAACGTAAAACGTGGGGCCTTGCATAATCGGCAAGAAGCGCTCCGCTCAGAAGAAGTCCGAGCGGGACGGCGCAGAGCCCGAGCATGTGCCAGGCCGTGTCCACCGTGGAGGGAATCCATGACTCCGCTCCCGCGAGATTGAGCGCGATCGCCGCCGCCACCGCAACGACCGGCGGATTCCAGAGCGGCTCCCACCATTTCCGGTTCGATTCCTTTCCTGAGATGGTCATCACGGCGATCGTCCACATCGCCACCTCCACTCCCAGGTTGAAGGCGAAGAGAACCCCGACCACCTCGCGGTCGAAAAGCGCAAGGCACAACGGGAGAGGGATGTAGCCGTAGTTCTGGAGACCTGTCGTGCAGGCGAACGTGCGCCGCACCGCGTCGCCTTTCAAAAAGATCCTGGCGGCAGCCAGCGAGATGCCGAGCCCGAGTGCGACCGAGAGAAACCCGATGAGTGGCGGCAGGAGAAGATTTGCGGGCCGCGTGAGCGCCTCGTTGCCGATGATGACGTCGAGCGCCAGGCAGGGGATGAAAAGCTTGATCAGGACGCCGAGAAGCGACTGGTCTGCGTCCTCCGTGAGAATCCTCGCCCGCCGCATCGCGTAGCCCGCACCCATGATGAGGAAAACGGGCAGGACGATCTGAAGAAGGTGCAGGGACCCGGCCATATCAGCGCCCGAAAACCATGTTGCAGATGATCACGGACGCCGTGATGCCCGCGAGATCCGCGCAGAGTCCGGCGGGAACCGCGTGGCGGGTGCGGCGGATGGTGACCGATCCGAAATACACGGCCAGAACGTAGAACGTGGTTTCCGTTCCGCCCATGATCGTCGCTCCCATCTGTGCGATCAGGCTGTCCGGGCCCTGGTTTTTCACCAGCTCCGCAAAGAGGCCGGTGGCTCCGCTTCCGCTGAGCGGCCGCATGAGCGCGAGAGGAAGAAGTTCGGATGGAAACGAGACCGCCGCGAGCGCGGGTCCGATGGTTTTGGTGATGAGGTCAATCCCTCCGGCTGCCCGGAACATGGCCACCGCCGAGATGATCGCCACGAGGTAGGGGATGATCCGGATCGCCACCTGGAACCCCTCCTTGGCCCCCTCGACAAATTCCTCATAGACCTTCACCCGGCAGAGGGCCGCGTAGAGCGGAAAAAATCCCACGAGAAACGGGATCGCGAGGTAGGATACGGACTCGACAAACCGCACGAGCGGCGTCCGGGTGAGCGCCTCCGGCAGCGCGGCATGTTGCCATCCGAAGAATATAAACGCCGCTGCAAATGCCAGCAGGACAAACGATCCCCAGCGGACCATTTCAGGCGCGGTGCCGGCCTCCTGTCCTGCGGTTTCCTGTGGGGGCACCGGCGGAGCGGGCGGAAGCGCAAACATCGGGAGCTTCTCAAAAAATTTTACGGCGGTGATGCCGACGATCACCGAGCAGCAGGAGGCGAAGAACGCGGTGCCGATGATCTGGCTCGGATTCTTCGCGCCCGCCGCCGCGAGGATGGCGACCGTGGTCGCGGGGATCAGTTGGACCGAACTCGTGTTGATCGCGAGGAACGTGCACATCGCATTGGTTGCCGTGCCCGGCCGCGGATTCAACTTTTCAAGATCCTGCATCGCGCGGAGACCGAGCGGCGTGGCCGCATTGCTCAGTCCGAGCATGTTCGCCGCGATGTTCATGACCATCGAGCCCATCGCGGGATGCGTGGCCGGCACTTCGGGGAAAAGCCACTTCAGGACCGGCCGCAGAGCGCGCGCCAGAATTTCGACCAGGCCGGATTTTTCAGCCAGCTTCATGAGGCCGAGCCAGAGCGCCATGACGCCCGACAGCGGCAGCGCGACATTCATCACCGCAGTCTTGCAGGCCTCGAACGCGGCGTTGGCCACTTCCTGCAGGTGTCCGGTGAACCCTCCCATCAGCACCGCAAGCACCACCAGCCCGAGCCAGATGTAATTCAGCATCGGCGCAGCATGCGGAGGAAATCCCCGAAAATCAACCACGGGGAACGGCTTGCCGACCTACGCGGAGCCGCGCCTCGCGTCCGGCACGAAGCGGGCAAGGAATTCCGGGATGCGGCGCCCGATCCAAAAGCCGTGTGCGTCCACGAAGCCAAGGTGTCCGCCGTGTGCGGGGCACTCGAGGAACAGCTGCGGATTTTTTTCCGCCTCGGGAATTGGAAACGACTCCGGCGTGAGGAAGGGGTCGTCGAGTGCGTTCAAGAGCAGCGTCGGCACGCGGATGTCCGGAAGGAATTGGCGGGCGCTGGATTGCGCCCAGTAATCCTCGGCATCGCGGAAGCCATGGATGCGCGCGGTGTAGCGGTCGTCGAATTCCGCAAAGCTCCGGATTGAGCGGATGCCGGATAGATCGATCTCGGCAGGAAAGCGGATCGCCTTCGCCTCGACTTTCGAGATGAGGCTTTTCATGAACCGGCCAAGGTAGATTCTGTTTCCCCGCTGCCGGTCGAGCGCCCGGGCGCTGGAGGCCAGATCGATTGGCACCGAGACGGCGACCGCTGCGCGGATCGCCGGATGCGCAGGACCCTCACCGAGGTATTTGAGCGTCATGTTACCGCCGAGGCTGAACCCGATGAGAGCGAGATCCTCATAGCGCTCCGCCGCATGCGCGATCACGGCGGCGAGATCGAGCGTTTCCCCGCTGTGATAAAATCGTGCAAGGCGGTTTTCTTCCCCGCTGCAACCCCGGAAATTCCACGCGAGTGCGTCCCATCCGCTGGCATTCAGCGCGGCGGCAAGCCCGCGGATGTCGCTGTTCTTAGAGTTGCCCTCCAGCCCGTGGGAAAGAATCACCACCCGCCGGTGCCCGGCCCGCATCCAATCCAGATCGAGAAAATCCCCGTCGGGCAACTCCAGGCGTTCTCCCTCGCACGGCGGGAGGTGCCGTCGCGGGAGTATCGCGCCGAGAATCGTCTGTACATGGCCGTTGCGCAAAATGAACGGCGGGGAAAATGTGGAGGCGATGGACGGCATTGCTCAATGTTCGATCAGCACCATCCATATCACACCGGCCACCGCGAGAAGCGATCCCGCGATGGAAAGCGTTTTCGGGCGCTCGCCATCCGACCACATCGTCAGCGGGATCATGGCCACCGGCGTTGTGGCCACGACGGCCATCGTGATCGCGGCCGGCAGGTCGAGCAGGGACCATTGAAAACAGGAGACGCCAAGGATCGGGCCGCAGAGAGTTGTCATGGCGAGCCAGAGGAACATGCGGGAGCGGGTCGTTGTTGCCGTGGGACGCGAATGGGTTTTTCCGATCAGGGCGATCACGACCATCATCACCAGAACGGTGACAAATCCTCCGGCCACGCGCTGTGACGCCGCGCTGAATCCATTGAGGGCAAACCCGGCGTGGCCGGCCACATCGAACGCCTTCCGGCTGATCACCGCACCCATTCCCTGCCCGCACCCTGCCGCCATCCCACAAAGAATTCCCATCGCACGCGATCCATGGCTCGTCCCCGGTGGACGGGCCAGCAGGGCCACGGAGACGCCACCGAGAATGAGGGCGCCGGCCGCAAGCTGCGAGCCGTTCAGCGAGGTTTCGAGCCAGGCGCGCTCGAGCAGGGCGCCCCAGAGCGGCGCGGTGCAAAGGTTCATCAAAATCGTCAGCCGCGCGCCGATCCTTACATAGGCGAGGAACAGGGCGATATCCCCGAGCCCAAATCCAACAACTCCGCTGACAAACAGCCATCCGAAGGTTTCCGGCCGCAGGGATTCCCGGAAAAACGCGAGCGTGACCGTCCACATCAGGATGGTCGCAAGAAACAGGCGCAGAAAATTCCCCTGCTGTCCGCCCCAATAGCGGGCGGTCCGCTCGCCGGCCAGACCCGAGAGGGAGAAAAGAACAACTGTAAGAAGGGCCGCGAACATCCGTCCGCAACATTCCACACTCGTCCGCCGGGCGACAACCGCAATCGGAGTGGGCGAGGCCGGAACCAATGCCTCGTGCTCTTGCTGGAGGGGAGGGGACATGGTAGGGTGAGCCGGTTTGGAACACGTCGCGCAAAATTCCGCCTCCGTGCCGGCCTTCCCGCCGGCCTCAAGTTTCCGCGACCTCCTGCGGGATCCGGCGGTGCGATACGGGCTGAAATTCGGACTGGCCGGGGTGGCGGCGGTTTATATTTCCCTGGTCATCCGGTTGGACAATCCGGGCTGGGCGCTCTTCACGGTCTTCGTGCTCATGGTGGCGCAGTATGTGGGCGCGATCGCGGAAAAGTCCGTTTACCGTTTCGTCGGGACGGTGGTGGGCGGGATGGCCGGGTATTTGATGACCGGTGCGCTGGAGCAGGATCCGGTTCTTTTTCTTTTGTTGATCGGACTCTTCGTCGGGGCCTGCACGGCCCTTTTCGGCCAGAGCCGCTACCCCTACGCCTTCTTTCTTTGTGGGATGACGACGATGGTTGTGGCCAGCAACGGGATGGCTGACCCAGCGACTTCATGGAGGTTCATGACGTGGAGGATCCAGGAAATCTTTGTAGGGATCGTCGTGACGCTGGTCGTTCAGAGCGTGATCTGGCCGAGGTATGCGCGGCGGGAATTTCTGGAGGGTATGCGCGCCTCGTTCGGCGACCTTCGCGCGTGCTTTCTTGATGCGTCCGGCATCCGGATGGACGGGGAGCGGCCGCAGGGGGAGCGTCGCGCGCAGGATTTTCCGGCGAGGATCACCGGGCTGCGGACCCTGCTTGAGTTTGGATCGAGGGAGAGCAGGTATTTCCGCCGCAAACTGCATGTTTATTATGAGCTGACCGGCACGCTTGGGCGGATCGCCTATGCCATTGGGACGCTGCGGGAGCGGATTCCGGCCGACTCGCTCTACCAGAAGCATGCGGGAAAAGAAGCCGAGGCGGTTCATGCGGCCATCGCCGGGGCGCTTGCGGATTTGGAGACCGAGGAGGGTTCCTCCGCGAGCCGGTCGGAGGCCCGCGTTGCCATGGACGCCGCCTTCGACAATTTGGAAAATGCTTTCCGCGACATGCGGTCAGAAAATCTTGTGCGCAGGATCCCCGCGGAGCACGCCATGGTCCTTGGGCTCCATGTCCTCGCCCTCGATGAAATCCGGACGCAGATCGTGTGCGCGCACGGGCTATTGGATTCCCTCACGGAGAGTCCGGTGGAGACGGAAAAATCACCAGTGCCGTCCGTGCCGCCGTGGCCGCCGCCGTTCTGGATAAAAACCGGCGCCAAGTCCGGCCTCGCGCTTGCTGCGGCGTTCCTCATCGACAACTGGCTGCACCCGCCCGGCGGGACGATGTTTATCCTCGGGACATGGGTTTTCACTGCGCTCAACGCCGCCAGCCCCGGCGGGCAGGGAGACCGGCGGGCCTTTCACCTGATCCCGCTGAATGTGGCGACCCTCGTTGGCGTGAGCCTGATCCTGATCGCAGCCCGTCCGATGCTTTCCAGCTATGCGGTGATGAACACGATTATTTTTTCGTTTCTTTTCGTCTGGGGATACGTCTCGTTCACCACACGCGGGATGACGATCCCGATGCAGCTCGCCATGCTTGTGGTCGTCGGGATCCTCGGGCTCAACGGCCAGCAACCGGTCTCCTTCCAGGCCATCGCGGACTTCTTTTTCGGGCTGGCCCTTGCGCTTGTGGTATCGGCACTCTTCCAGCGCCTGCTCTGGCCCTCGCTGCCGCAGTGGGAAATCCGCGACCGCTTCATAGACTCGATCGGGATCTGCCGCAGACTGATCGCCCGCCAGCCGCCTCCGCTCTGGATCAAAACCCGGCTAGCCCTCATCCCCGGAGAGGTAGGGGTGCGACTTACCCACCTCAATCCACCGATCTGCCCCGAAGG
>Ga0163199_1000733_pt1 | contig 20516 bp, 12 predicted proteins | sample PL_2010_150m_FD_113537 | JGI IMG/M metagenome (GOLD analysis project Ga0163199, IMG submission 113537) | Freshwater microbial communities from Powell Lake, British Columbia, Canada to study Microbial Dark Matter (Phase II) - PL_2010_150m | ecosystem: Environmental > Aquatic > Freshwater > Lake ...
GCAGCGCGTGGTTCTGCTCGATATTGACCTTGACCTCCGCTTCAAGTCCATAGCGCTTGAGGAAACCATACACGGTCGCCACGTCGAAATCGTATTGGTGTTTGGTGGGTTCACCCGGCTTGGTTTCAATCAGGATCGCGCCCTTGAAACCGATCTTGTGCTTGTGCTCGACAATGAGCGACAGGAAACGTCCAAGCTGGTCCAGTTCGCTTGCCATATCGGTGTTCAGCAAGGTTTCATAGCCTTCCCGACCACCCCAAAGCGCATAGTTTTCACCTTTGAGCTCATGCGTCAACTCCAGAGCGTTCTTGACCTGCGCCGCGGCGTAGGCGAAGACCTCGGGATCGGGATTGGTAGCGGCGCCTGCCATGTAGCGCCGGTGGGAGGTCAGATTGGCCATTCCCCATAGCAACTTGACGCCGGTTGCCGTCATCTTCCTCTCCAACACCTCGCCGATGCGGCGCACATTGAGGTTCGATTCGCGCAGCGTGGCACCCTCAGGTGCAATATCGCGGTCGTGAAAGGTGAAGAACGGCACGCCGAGCAGTCGGAACAGATCGAATGCCACCTCGGCCTTCTGCCGCGCCTGCTGCAGGGCGTCGCCACCCGCCGCATGCCAGGGACGCAGGAAGGTCTCGCCACCGAATGGATCAGTGCCCGACCAAACAAAGCTGTGCCAATAACACACCGCAAAGCGCAGATGGTCTGCCATGCGCCGCCCGAGCACTTGGCGCTCCGGTTGGTACCAGCGATAGGTAACCGGTTTGGCTTGTTGAAAGAATGTGGCGGTTGTTTTCATCGTCGGTTGCAGGGTTCAGGTGTTGGCAAACGCGCTCAGGGGTGAATACAGCCCTTGCCACCGGCGATGCCGCTCTGCATGGATCCGGGCACGGGCGACCCGCGGTTCGAAGCTGCGCACCCTGGCCGGACGCTGCAGACTGCCCAGAGGCGCACCGGCAGCCAGACGAGCCAGACGAGCCGCGCCCAGCGCGCAACCGATCTCACTTTCGGCCACCTGGTGCAATGGCAGGTTCAGCACATCTGCCATCAACTGCGCCCACAACGGCGAACGGGCTCCGCCACCGATCAGATCGGCCTGCGACAACACCGTGCCCGCACTTGCCAATGCCTGCTGTGCATCCCGCATGGCGTAGGCGACGCCTTCGAGCACGGCCATGGTCATGTCGGCACGACTGCAACTGCTATCCAGCCCAAGAAATCCGCCGCGCACGGCGGCATCGTTGTGCGGTGTACGTTCGCCATTGAGGTAGGGCGCGAACCAGCAATTGGACAGTGGTGCCGACGGGTCCAGTTCATCCAAGAGCATGGCTTCACGGGTACCGGCAATGGTGGCCCACCACGACAGACTGGCCGCAGCCGACAACAACACACCCATTTGATGCCAGGTGTCGGGTACTGCGTGGCAGAACGCATGCACAGCCTGCGCCGGGGCCGGGGCAAAGTCGGCGGTGGTGGCCCACAGCACCCCGGATGTGCCCAATGACACGAATGCATCGCCTGCACGCAACGCACCCACACCCACCGCACCGGCGGCACAGTCGCCCGCACCTCCGGCAATCAATGGCGGACGTTTGAATCCCCAGCGCTGCACCCACTCGCCGCCGAGTTCTCCGGCGACCGCGCTGCCTTCGACCAGCCGCGGCATCTGCTCGCGCCGCATGCCGGTGGCGGCCAGTGCGGCGTCGGACCACTCGCGCTTTGCCACATCGAGCCATAGCGTGCCGGAAGCGTCCGACATTTCCTCGACGAACTCGCCGCACAGGCGCCAACGCACATAGGCCTTGGGCAACAGCACTTTCGCGACCCGGGCGAAAATCGCCGGTTGGTGCTCTTGTACCCACATCAGCTTGGGGGCGGTGAACCCCGGCATCGCCAGATTGCCGGTGACCGCATGCAAGCCACTCCATTCCCTGGTGAGACGCTGACATTCCACGGCGCTGCGGCTGTCGTTCCACAAGATGCAGGGAAGCAACACCTCGCCGTGCTCATCCAGCAGCGTAGCGCCATGCATCTGGCCCGAAAGACCGATTACTTGCGTCTCGACAAATTGGGGAGCATGCGCCAATTGGAGTTCATCCAGGCACTCCACTACGGCCCACCACCATTGCTGCGGATCCTGCTCGCTGAATCCCGGCTGCGGTCGACTGACCACGAGCGGCCGGGTCGCACTGGCCAGTATCCGGTCGTCGTCACCCACCAGCGCCACTTTCACGCTGGAAGTGCCGATGTCGATTCCCAAGGTAATCAAGTCAAGTTCCCCTCGGGTTGCACGCGTTGCTCGTTCATGTCGAAGATATGCCAATGCTCCTGGATCGGCCGCAAAAACAAGCTGTCGCCCTGGCGCTGTGCGCTTTGGCCAGGCAGGTGCAAGAGTAACTCGCCGCTCTGGTGCTGCCCCGGCAAGCCGCAGTGCAGATAGGTATTTGAACCGTGTTGTTCGATCACATCCACTGTCAAGGACCATGAACCAAGGGTTTCCTCGACTAACTCCAGGTGCTCCGGGCGAACGCCGAAGCTGACCTCTTGCCCCACTTGGAGGTCACGACCTTCGCGTTGAAGGGTCAAGGTCCCCAGCCCGCCGCTTTCCAGGCCGAACTCCGTATTTGTCAGGCTGACAATCCGGCTCTGAATGAAATTCATCCGCGGAGACCCGATGAAGCCGGCGACGAACTTGTTGCACGGCCGGTTATAGAGATCCAGCGGCGCTCCCACTTGCTCGATCACCCCGGCGCGCAACACGACGATCCGGTCGGCCATCGTCATGGCCTCGATCTGATCATGCGTGACGTAAATCATCGTATTGCCCAAGTGATCGTGCAGCTTGGAGATTTCCAGCCGCATTCGCACCCGCAACTCCGCGTCGAGGTTGGACAAGGGTTCATCAAAAAGAAAGATCTTGGGGTCACGCGTAATTGCACGGCCGATGGCCACCCGTTGGCGCTGGCCGCCGGAGAGCTGGCGCGGCTTGCGTTCGAGCAAGGGGTCGATCTGGAGAAGTTTGGCCACATGATCGACCCGTCGGTCGATCTCGTCCTTCTTCATGCGTATGTTTTCAAGTCCAAATGTCAAGTTTTCACGCACCGACATGTGCGGATAGAGTGCATACGACTGGAATACCATCGCTACGCCCCGGTCGGCGGCGGCCGTGCGCACTACGCTCTGTCCGTCGATGTGAATGTCTCCGGAGGTCACCTCCTCGAGGCCGGCAATCAGCCGTAGCAGGGTGGACTTGCCACAACCCGAGGGCCCGACGAAGACCACGAATTCGCCATCCTCGATTTCAAGGTTGGCATTCCGAATGACCTCCACCTTGCCGAAGGACTTGTTCAGGTTCTTGATCGTCAGGCTGCCCATGCGGAACTCGTCTCGAAGTTCATTTGATACCGGTCGATGCAATGCCGGTGGTGATGTATCGCTGCAGAAAGATGAAGACCAGCGCCAGAGGCAGGGCGGTCAGCGTGGTCATGGCCAGCAACATGCCGTAGACGATACCGTTCTCGTCCGTATAGCCTGCCAAGGCGATCTGCAAGGTGTAGACCTCGGGCTTGTTGAGTACGATCAGCGGCAGCAGGAACTCGTTCCAGCGCGACATGATCGAAAATATTCCCACCACGGCCAGCGCCGGCGTGCTCAAGGGAAGGACTACACGCCAAAAGATGCGCCATTCACTGGCGTGATCCATGCGTGCAGCCTCAAGCAGTTCGTCCGGAATGGTGAGCATGTACTGCCGCAGCAGGAAAACCCCAGTGGGCGTGGAGATCACCGGCAGGATCACGCCCCACAGGTTGTTCACCAACCCGAGTTCCGAGACGATGAGATAGATCGGCACGAGCACCACGGTCGGAGGAACCATCAAGGTCGCCAGGATAGCCAACAGCGCGAAATTGCTGCCCGCAAAGCGGTATTTCGACAACGCGAAGGCTGCCATGGAATTCATCACCAGGGTGATCAACGTCGCCACCAGCGCAATGAACACCGAGTTATAGATGGACGACCAAATCTGGCCGCCGGCGGAATCGAGTAACTTGGTGTAGTTTTCGGTCGCGATATAGAACTTGCGAATTGCTTGGGTGCGCTCCACCGGCACCACGACAAGGCCCGCTTCCGGATGCTCGGGGACCACCATCTGCGCCTCGATGCCAACGCGCCGCACCTGGGCCAGGGTCACCACGCTGCCATCTTCGCGGGTGACCTTGAACAGCGGCAGCGGCCGGTTGTAGCCTTTCACCTCCAAAGACTCGATCGCCTCCGGCCACAACGTCGGCGGAAACTGGGTGAGGTTGCCTTCGCTCTTGAACGACGAGATCACCACCCAGAGCACCGGCACAAGCATGACCGCGGTTCCCAGCAGCAGGTAGCCATAGGTCACCCAATCGGTCCAGTCGGCCCTGGTACCGCCGTGCTTGCGTGCCATGAATGCCCAAGCCGGGCTTGCCGCGGTAGTCAACCGGCGATTGGCCTCAGTCATTCCGGCCCCCCTTCGAGAGTCGCATCTGGATTGCCGTAAAGATGAACAGCACCAACCCCAACAACAGAGAGGCAGCGGCCGCAAGGCCATAGTTGCGGGGCATCACCGCAAAGCCCGTTTCATAGATGTAGTGCACTATCAGTTTGGTCGCGGATCCGGGGCCGCCACCGGTGAGGATGTAGATCTCATCGAAGGTTTGTACCGAACGAATCACGGCCAGGATGAAGACCACCAGCAGCACCGGCTTCAACAAGGGCAAGGTGATTCGCCTGAATACCCGCCATGGCGTCGCACGATCCATCTTGGCGGCCTCATAGATATCGGCGGGAATGCTCTGCAGACCGGCGAGAAGAATGATCATGTAGAAACCCATGTGCGCCCAGACGGTCACGAAGATCGACCATTTGAATGCCCGCGCCGAGTCCGTCAGCCAGCTCACGCGGTCGAAGCCGATGGCGCCGATCATGCCGTTGAGCGCGCCATCGCGCTGCAACAGCCAGACCCAGGTCATGGCGACCACCACCGGCGACAACATCACGGGAAAGAAGAAGATGCCACGGAAGAAACCGCGCGCGCGTATCTTTCTGTTCAGGGCCAGAGCGGTACCCAAGGCAAAGGCGACCATCACGGTGACCTGAATCGGTACAAACACCAGGGTATTGCGAACCGCACGCCAGAAAAGGTCGCGCGAGCAAGTTGACGGGTCCAGGTAGCTCTCGCAACTCAACAATGTTTCATAGTTGCTCAAACCAACGAAGTGACGGTCACCAGGATACAAGTTGTCGCTTCCGGTTATCGAGTAAAGAATATTGATAAGGACCGGGAGCGCGGAGAACATGGCGATGATGGTAAGGTTGGGCAACAGGAAGACCCACGGCAATCGTCCGACCCCAAGCGCCCTCTGCAATCCCGCCATGACGGGTTCCATGCCCCGCGCAGGCAAGCTTGCGACCGACCACAGGAAGCGGACCAATTTGTCGTTCAACCGGGAAGCCGCATTCATCTCTTGGCGGCCTGGATTGCCAACAGGACGTCCTTCTTGATGAAGGCGGCCGCCGTGTCGACATCCAGTTCATTGCTCAGCACCTGGCTGATGCGGGTAGTCATCGAATTCATTGCCGCTCGCTGGAAACGCCAGCCCTGGAAGGCGTAGGCGTCCTTGGGAATCTTCGGGACCTGCCGGGTAAAACTGGCCAGCGCTTCACGTACCCGTTCTGACGTGCCCGGGTAGTCGACACCGGTTTTGACCAGCGTGGTGGCCACGGGAATATTCGTATGGCGGCCCATCGCCTCACGCATGTTGTCTTCGCGCGCCAGAAAGGCGATGAACTGCGCGGCCAGCCTAGGCTGTTTGGTGTGCTTGAAGGCCACCATGGCACCCCCACCCGGCATTACCGTGCAGGAGGAAATCCCGCACGGCGCATCCACCACCGCCCATTCAAACAGTTCGCCTACCGCGCTGTCCATCTTGAATAGGGCCCATGATCCGCCGAAATAGAACACCACCTTGCCGTTCATGAAATCCTGAAAATTGTCGCGATGCGTTGCTCCCCCTACGGCACCCCACAGGTCCATGGGCATCGTGCCATTCCGGTGCCAATCCACAAACGTCCTGATGGCGGTCTTCAATCCCTCGTCAATCACCGGATAGCCCTCGTCGTCCACGAGCTTGGCGCCATAGCTGATGGCGAGGCTTGCGAAGCGATGACCGGAGCGGTCCATCTCCATCGGAATCTCGGTCCGGGTGGCCTTGGCGACGCGGACCGCCGCAGCCGCCCAGTCGTCCCAGGTGGCGCCTGATTTCGGCAGGGGCTCGCGCGCCTGCTTGAACAGGGTCAGGTTTACAAAAGCGCCGTTCAGGGTCATCGAGCCGGACATGCCGTTGATGGCATTTCCCTTCCTGTCCATGCCACGCATGGGTACCAGGACGCTGCCGAATTCACGTTCAAAGTAGCCGGCGTCGACGTAGGGACGCAGATCCAGGTAATACCTGGATAGCCCACCCCAGTCGCCAACCATGGAAACATCCGGCCCCTGACCGGACCCGAGCTGCACCGGCAGGCTTTCAAGAATGGATTGGTAGGAAACCAACCGGAAATTGACCTTTGTCCCCGGATGCTCCTTCATGAACTTGTCGGTAAGGACTTTTACGTCGGCGTCGATATGCTGGACGGTAATTTCTTGCGCCCGAGCCACGCCTGACAGCCAGACGGCGATTGCCAGTGCAAAGGCGCCCCGAAGGACAAGGCGGAACTTCAGCAAGGTCGACGGCAGGACGTTCCCGGTCACCCCAGACTCGCAATTCGGACCGGCGGGCGCAAACGCGGCGCCGCATCGGATTGACGCCGGATGAGCGAATAGTCCATGAGAACATGCTTTGATGCGTCGGGCACTCCCTCACGGCGCGCCCGTATCTGCCCGACGAGCAGTTCCACGGCGGCCCCGGCCATGTCGCTAATGGGCTGGTGTACGGTAGTGAGTTCCGGCCAGATGGTGGTGGCAAGCGACGAGTCGTCGAAACCGGCTACGGTCAAATCGCTCGGCACATCGAGGCCCAAGCGATGGGCAATCGCCACAGTGGCGGCCGCCATGTCGTCGTTGCTGGCAAATATCGCGGTTGGGCGTTGTTCCAACCCAAGCAGGATCTCGGCCGCATCCAAACCGGATCTATAGTTGAACATTCCCTGCGAAATGAGCTCATCCGGCACCTGAAGGCCGGCTTCGGACATTGCCGAACGGAAGCCGGCCAAGCGGCGGGCACTGGCTGTCTGGTTCGGGTGGCCGATGATGAAGCCAATTCGAAGATGACCCAATCCAATCAGGTGGCGGGTCATCTCGAAAGCGGCATGAAAGTCGTCGATGCTGATTGCGCTGACCCGCTTGTCCGGCAACCCGCAAGCAATTGCCACAGTGGGAGTCGACGACTCGCTGACCAGATCCAGGAGTCTTGCGGAATCGCAGAAAGGGGGCGGCAAGATAATGCCGTCTATGCCATTGTCTATCAGGTTGCTGGCGACCTCTCCTTCATGCTCGCCAGCCTCGCATTTCTCGACTACCAGCTGCACATGACTCAAGCTCGCCTGGTTCAGCAGGCCAACCAGGAATTCATTCAAGTAACACGCGCTTGGATTGCTGTACAGGACTGCAATGCGAATCAACTCCGCGCCAGCCAGGCGACGCGCCGCCTGATTTGGCATGTACTGGAGCGCGGCAATCGCCTCATTGACCTTGTCGCGATTGCGCGACTGGACTCTGGTGTCGCCATTGATCACGCGTGACACCGTCATCGGTGACACGCCGGCGCGCTCGGCGACATCCGCGAGGGTGGCCAACTTTGATTCGCGTCCTGGGCGCTTCTTCGGCTTCACGGGGATCCTCGTCATCTGCCGCAATGATGGAAATTGTCGTTTGCAAGGCTGGCAAGATTACCATTGCCAGCCTTCATCGGGACAGCATCATCAGCACATGCGATGGGGCAACCGATTTAGCTCAGTTGCCCCGTTAAGTTACTTTTCGCCTCTGTCGTTAAAACTTTGCCCGCAAACCGAGAACGACAGTGCGGTTCGGCTGGTACTGCTTGTAGGTTGCGTTGTCAAACTGGAAGTGTACGCGCTGTATCGCGTTGTTCAGGTTGACGATGTCGAAGGTCAGTTGCGGCCAGCCCTTACGGCCCAGGATATCTTCCAGCTCGAAGCTCGACGAGAAATCGACCTGGGTGTAGTCATCCACGTACTGTGCGGCGAGGGTGACCCCGTTCTCGTTAAGATTGCTGACCTGACTTCCTTGCGAGAAGGTACGCGAGAGTCGCGCCATGTAGCCGTGCTGTTGGTAATACGCGGTTACATTGTTGGTCTTCTTCGGCACACCCAGCGCTATGAAACCGGTGGTCCCCTCGCCGCTGGCAGACTGGCGTGTAAACGTCGCGTTGGCGCTGAAGCCAAACCCACGTACCGGCAAGAACTTGTCCAACGGCTGCACCCAATTGAGTTCCACACCGTCGATGTTGAGTGTTCCGGCCGCGTTCTTCTGGCGCTGCATCACCACGGTTGCCACGTTGGGTCCGCCGCGAGCGTCAATTGCCGCCTGCTGCGTAGGCGTCAGGAAGCCGCTGTAGGTCACGCCGAGCACGGCCAGCGAGCTGAACGGTACGGTAACGTTCTCTTGCACCGTAAATCCGTTGATTTTCTTGCTGAACGCAGTGAGGCCGACGTAACCTTCACGCCCGGTGTAGAGCTCAAGACCCAGGTCAATGTTGTCGGAAAGATAAGGCTTCAACTCCGAGTTCCCCACCGTTCCGACGTCGGCTGATGGGCTGCTGAAGCTGACGCCTGGCCGCATCGCGTTGGGGTTTGCGCGGGTCATCGTCTTGGAGGCCGAACCGCGGGCGACCAGCTCTTTGGTCAGATTGAGTGCCGCGCTCGCCGACGGCAGGACATTGTTGTAGCTGGTATTGAGATAGACAAAATTGTCGATGTTCGGATACAGGCCGCCATTGGTGAGTTTCTGAGCCGCATTGCGGGGGTCGGCAAGCGGAGCGGTCGCGTACCCGCCAACCGTCTGGTCTGTTTTCACCCAACGCACCCCGGCGTTATAGCGCAGTTGGTGATCCATCGGGTTGGCAATCCCATTAACCTCGGTGTAGATACCGGTAGATTTTTCCTTGACGTAACCTGCGCCCGCACCGGTGTTCGAGGAACCGACGTCGGGCGCCGCCGCGGAATAGGTCTGATACTTGGAGTCCTGGGCGAACTTGTCCCAGTTGAGGGTGATGAATCCCCCCGGACCCGGCACGAGATAATTGACCAAGGCGGTCTTCGGAATCAGGGACCCTTGCAAGGTCAGCGCGTCCGTGCGCCCGGCGGTATAGCCCGTGCCGAACCCCGGATAGGTCGCCGCATAGCTCACGCCGGGCGTGCTGGCATCACCGCAACCGGGGGTTCCGCTATTCGGACTGGGCAGGAATACGGCGGGGTTGTTGCCGCAGACGGCCGCTTGCCATGGTCCGCTGTTGTCCTTCGCGGTAATCCTGCGCGAGATGACGTCGTAGGCCAGGCCACCTTTTACGTTGAGGGTCTTGTCACCCCAGGTCAGGTTGGTTCTGAAGCCGTTGGTTTCGGTATCGCGAAACTCTTCCTGCAGATTAACGCGCCCGCCAGCCCAGCCGAACTGTGTTGGATCGTTCAAGTTGATGTTGGTGGCCATGACCGGAATTCCGCCCGACGAATTGTCATAGTTCACGGTAACGCCACTACTTCCCGGCGTAATCACCAGCGCCGTCGGAGACACGCGGTGGAATTTGCTCTTGGTCACGTTGAGCTGTCCGTCAAGGTTCAGCTTGTCAGAAATCTTCCAGTCGAAGCCCGGATTGATACCCCACAAATCCACGTCTTCGATGTGCGGCCGATACTCGAGAAACCACTGCGCATTGGCAAACGTTCCCTTGGTCACCACGCACCCGGCGCTGCAATCGCTTCGATCGACTTGCATGTTGAGGGGAACCATCGAGCCATTTCGCCCGACCCAGTTCATATCGTAACGCTCCAGGTCATTCTTCTTCTTTGCCACCATGACGTCAACATAGGCCTGGAGGGCACTGGTCGGTCGATACTCGAGACTGAGTACCCCGGTCCACCGGTCCTTGTCGCCGCTTTCTATCATCGGGCGGCCCAGGCGCGGGATCAGCGCATTATCGATTTGCTGGATCGTCAACCCCGGGTTATTGGCAAGCAGAAACGCCTGATCTATGGTCGCACCCGTGGTCAGACCGTTGCCGGCCAATGCCGGCACGGTCGCCGGGATGGTCCAGTTGCCGCCCCCGGTGGTGTTGCGGGTACCGGTGTTCTGCGTAGCCGAGAGATTGGCATTGGTCCAGCCGATGGTTTCGAATCCCTTCACCTTCACCTTGGTATCGGCCCAGGCCACGCCGCCCAGAATGCCGAATCCGTTGTCGAAAGTCTGGCTGCCAAGCACCGAGCCGCGATCACCCCATTTGGCAGCGACGCTGTTGCGCGCGCCTTGCATATTGACCGCGACGTACTTGCCAGGATTGTCAAATGGCCGGGCGCTGCGCATATCGACCACGCCGGCCGCGCCGCCCTCGACCATGGCCGCTGTCGGACTCTTGTAAACGGAGAGTTTCCGGAACAGGTCCGTAGACAACAAATCCAGATCGACCTCGCGATTGGTATTCTGTGCGTCAGTGGCGCCGGTTGATGCGACGGCAACCGGGGCTCCGTTCAGCAGGACCTTGGTGAAGCTGGTGCCCAAACCACGAATCTGGATGTTCAAGCCTTCGCCGGTGATTTCACGACTGATTTGGATTCCTGGGATTCGGTTCAGTGACTCGGCAATGTTACTGTCCGGGAACTTGCCCAGATCTTCGGCGAACACCGAATCCTGGAAGCCCGTGGCTTCGCGCTTGTCTTTCGTAGACGACGCCAAAGATCCACGGTATCCAGTCACCACGATCGTCTCGATCGTCGCGGCATTGGGCGCAGGTTGCTGCGCGTAGGCCTGCGCGATGAGTCCGACCAACCCGGTAGCGCCGAGCAGGACCCGACGACCAACCGGCACGCCGCAGTTCAATTTTTTCCTCCGCATGTCTTCTCTCCTCGTTGTCGGGCCTTGAATAGGCACCTGGATGTTTGGGTCTAGCCCTTTTGTCACGCCAAATGGTAGCGCTACCAATATAGTGTAAGACTATGTAAATTGTCTTGTCAACTCCCTCTGTGGAGATACGCTTCGGCGCCTAGCCGCGGCCCGGTGCATACGGAAAACGCCTGGACCGGTACTCATCGAGCGACATCGGTGGCGGCTTGGTCCCTGCGGGCATCGGCAACCCGGAAACGGATTGGAAATATGCGATGCAGGCATCGCGCCACCACACGGCTTCGCGTTCCTGAACGGCGAGAAAGGTCGCGACCTCGCCGTGACGGCGGCTGTCGATCTCCGATTTCAGACTATCCCAGCGATTGCGAAGGTCTGCCACCGTCGCAACGCCGCGGTCATAGCGGGCGACGAGTTCAGCCCAGAGCGTCCGCCCCGAAGGCATCGGATAGTCCCAAGGCAAATGGTGGAACCACAGGAGGAAGTGTGCCGGCGTGGTCGCCGGGTCGGCAAACTGGCTCGCGATCTCGGGGGCGTATTGCGCGATTGCGTTGCTGCCGGTTGCGGTGCGGTCGAAGCCTATCCCCTTGTCGTCCGCACGATGATAGTAGGTCGGGTTCCACTCGGGCCGCTTCAAGTTGGCCACCCAGGGCCCAGGGCCGTAGTGATGTCCGGTGTCCATCAGGTGATGCAAACCGAGCGGCGTCATGTAGTCGACGACGGCTTCGCGCGACCGGTTCAGCATCTCGCCTATCGATTCGATGACCGCCGGATTGCTTGAAAACGTCTGGGCAATCCACTCGTCGGCGATGGCTCGCGCGGACGCTTCCGGGTCCCACGCGAGCCTGCCGAACACGTACCAATTCGCCTGATCGAAATGCGAACCGCACCAGGTGACGTCGCTGCCGATGTTGGCGACAGCGACCATGGCAGTCATCGGGTTGCCATGGAGGCGGCCGTCGACCACCTTGGCCACGGTCGACCCTGGTCCGCGCGCGTGGGTGTCGCTCCTCAAGACTTCCTCGAACATCGGTCCCAGGTAGGCCAGGTGCGTGGCGAAGCCAAGGTACTCCTTGGTGAGCTGGAATTCGATCGCCAACGGGGTACCTGGCATCGCCCCGAACAGCGGGTGAAACGGCTCCCGCGGCTGAAAGTCGATCGGGCCGTTCTTGACCTGGACAATCACGTTGGCGGCAAACTTTCCGTCCAGCGGCTTGAACTCGCTGTAGGCCTGCTTGGCTCGGTCTTCGGCATCGTGCTGGGAGTACACGAAGGCGCGCCACATGACGACCCCGCCATGCGGCGCCAACGCATCCGCGAGCATGTTCGCGCCCTCGGCGTGGGTCCGTCGATAGTCCTGGGGCCCCGGCTGGCCTTCCGAATTTGCCTTGACCAGGAAGCCGCCGAAGTCTGGAATCGCCTGGTAGATCTCGGCCGCTTTCAGTCGCCACCATACACGCACCCCTGAGTCCAGCGGGTCCGCGGTGTCGAGCTCGCCCAGTTCCACCGGCGCCGAAAAGCGAACCGCCAGGAACACCTTGATGCCATAAGCGCGAAAGATGTCCGCCAGAGCTGCCGACTTGGCAATCCATGGCGCCGTGAGTATTTCTGCCTTGGCATTGACATTGTTCAGCGCCGTGCCATTGATGCCGAGAGATGCGTTGGCCCGTGCGTAGTCAACGTAGCGCGGAGTCCGGATGTCGGGCAGGGACCACCAGTCCCAGATCGACTCGCCGGCGTAGCCGCGTTCGACGGTGCGATCGAGGTTGTCCCAGTGGTTAAGGAGCCGCATTTGAACTTTCGGCGCCGACCATTCATCGAGCGTGTCGAGATCGGAGCGCGTCTGGGTTGCGCGCAACCAGGCGAAGGTGCCATACAGCAAACCAGTGTCGCTGTTCGCCGCAATCAAGGTGACTTGGCGCCCCTCAATGTGTGTCGCTCGAAGGAGATAGCCTTCCATGCCCAACTGATCGAGCGGCAGGTCGAGCAAGGAGATCTCCGGCATCGATGCCGGGGTTGCCAACACCAGCGCACCGTCCTCGATCGTTGCGGAGAGTGCCGGCGGCTGCCCCAGCATCGAACACAAGGCCCGGTGGAGCTCGGCCACTGCGGCCAGCGTAGTCAGCGACGGGTTCGCAGGAAAGACAATCGACTTCGCGCGCGCCAGCACCTGCGCCCTCGCCCCCCCCGTCAGCAGCCTGTAGCGCAGCCAGAGGTCATAGCCACTGTCCTCGAATCCCCAGGCGGGATTTAGCGGCACCACAAGCATCAGGGGTGCCAAAACCTTGAATATCGTCGTCATCGTGCCTCCATCCTAAACGCCGTTTCGAATGTCTCCAACTCCGTGCTTTTCCTGCTGCTGTCTCTTCGAAGCAACGCTCAAAGCCGATCTGTGTCAAAATAATTGGTAACGCTACCATTGAATCATGCCACAAATGAATGACGCCGCGTTGTCCCGTGAATTTCTTCTACTGCGCCGCCTGGCCGGCGTTGCGGCGCTGTGGTTGGCGATTGGGACTCACGTCCCGCTGGCGTGGGCACAGGCGCTGGAATCACCGGTCAGCCAAGCGGCGGCGCCGGTTTACCGACGCCCAGCGGCGTTGCTGGAAGAGCGCGTCACCGACTTGCTTGCGCGCATGACGATGGCCGAGAAACTTGCCCAGTTGCATTCGGGTCTGCTGACGACACACCGGACCGCCTCGCGAATCGAAGCATTGCAGCGTGGCGCCGTGAACCAGACACGCTTGGGAATCCCCATCCTTTTTTTCGACGCCGTCGACAACGGTTTCCGAGGCCATGCCGACCGCCGCGTGACGGCCTTCCCGCAAGCGATTGCGCTGGCCTCAAGTTGGGACCCGGGTCTGGTGCAAGAGGTCTATGGCATCCATGCCAGGGATCTGCGGGCACGTGGAGGAGGTCTGCTGTTGGGCCCGGCACTTGATGTCAGCCGCGACCCACGCCATGGCCGAGTCGAACTGAGCTTTGGCGAAGACCCATATTTCGTCGCCGAAATGGGCGTGGCGGCGGTCACCGGCCTGCAAGGCCCTGGCGTGGCGGGTAGCCTGCCGCCCGGCAAGGTCCTGGCCGCTGTGCAGCATCTGGCGGGCCCCGGGCCGTCGGACGAAGGCGCCGGCCCAGTTCCAGTTTCAGAACGCGAATTGCGGGAGGTGTACTTGCCGCCGTTCGAAGCGGTGGTGAAGCGTACCGGCATCCAGGCGATCGCCGCCTCCCGCAACGAGATCGACGGGGTGCCGTCGCATGCAAGCAAGTGGCTGCTGCGCGACATCTTGCGCCAGGAGTGGCAATTCGGTGGCGCCGTCCTGGCGGACCAGGGTGGGGTCAACGAGTTGCAGAGCCTGCATCACGTCGCTACGAGTGTAGCAGACGCTTCCCGGCTTGCGCTCGAAGCAGGCATCGACGTCGACATGAGCGACGGTCATGCCCACCGGAAGTTGACGAATGCCGTGCGTGAAGGTCGAGTCTCGTCGGCCCGCATCGATGAGGCCGTCAGCCGCATCCTCAGGCTGAAATTCCGTGCTGGCCTGTTTGAACAACCCTTTGCGGAGCACCTTGCGGCCGGGACTCTCCATCGTCGATCCTCGTCGCGTACCGCGCTGATAGCCGCCCAGCGGTCGGTCATTCTGTTGAAGAACGACGGCGCGTTGCCATTGGCGCTGGCGGCGACGGGGGAGCGCCAACCGAAGATCGCGGTCTTCTCCAAAATGGCGGTCATGGAGGGCATTCGATCCAGGGTCCGCGGACGTGCGGAAGTCGCCTTCATGAAGGACCTCAGGGTGGCCAGGACGGCGGACCACATCGTCGTCGTCATCGGCGAGCATGGCCAGACCGGCCGAGACCAAGAGCAACGACTGCTGGATAGCCTGCGTACGCTCGGCAAGCCGATTGTGATCGTCCTTGTCAGCGGGCGCCCGCACGCCGGCGTGAAGATAGCCGAGCAGGCAAACGCGCTGGTGGCAGCTTGGGGACTGGGTGAGCAAGGTGGCAGGGCGATCGCGGACGTCCTGTTTGGCGACATCAATCCGGGTGGCAAATTGCCCGTGACGCTGCCACGCAGCGTTGGCCAGTCGCCGCTGTTCTACAACGTCAAGCCTTCGGCGCAGCGCGGCTATCTGTTCGACACTACCGAGGCGCTGTATCCGTTCGGTTGGGGTCTGAGCTATTCCGCTTTCGAGTTGAGCCCGCCGCGCCTGTCGGCCGCGTCGATAGGATTGGACGGTTCTGTTGAAGTATCCGTGGATGTCCGCAACAGCAGCCAACGCGCCGGGGATGAAACCATTCAGCTGTATATACGCGACAAGCTCAGTTCGGTAACCCGTCCGGTCAAGGAACTCAAGGGATTTCAACGGGTGAGCCTGGCGCCAGGTGAGCAGCGCAGCGTGACCTTCTTGTTGAATTCACACAGCCTCGCAATGTGGGACGACAGTATGCGTCGCGTAGTCGAACCGGGCGAGTTCGACATCATGACCGGGCCCAATTCCATCCAGCTACAGTCCGCGAAACTGACGGTGCTCGGAGAGGTTCAAAAATGACCAGGAAAGTGCGATGGGGTCGCCGTAACGCGATCAAATACCTCGCGGGATTGTCAGCGTATGCGGGGGCTGCCCTGGCGCTTCCCGGGCTCGCCGCTGTCGCCGCCGGTCCCACAGGCGAAGCCGTGCCGTATAAGGATGCCTCACTTCCGCTACACCTTCGGGTCCAGGATCTGCTGTCGCGCATGACACTCGAGGAAAAGATTGCCCAGTTGATCGCGCTGTGGGCAACCAAAGCGGAGATCATGGCGGACGCGACCAGCGAGTTTTCAGACTCCAAAACAAGCCAGGCCTACCCGGCCGGCATCGGCCAGATCACCCGCCCATCGGACCGCAGGGGTGCGCCGGTCATCGCCGAGAAGCGCTGGCGCACGAGCCAGGAAACCATACGCTTCATCAACGATATTCAGCGCTGGGCGGCGACCCGGACCCGCCTGGGCATACCCGTGCTATTTCACGAGGAAGCGCTGCACGGCTACATGGCGCCGGACGCCACCATGTTCCCGGCCGCGATAGCGATGTCCGGCAGCTTCGATCTCGACCTGGTGCGCGAGGTCAACAGCGTGATCGGCCGCGAGATGCGCGCCCACGGTTCGCACCTGGCCTTGTCGCCAGTGGTGGACATTGCCCGCGACCCGCGCTGGGGTCGTATCGAGGAAACCTTTGGCGAAGATCCGTATCTTTGCAGCGAAATGGGGGTCGCGGCGGTGACGGGCCTCCAGGGCAATGGTCGCACGCTGGGACCGGGCAAGGTATTCGCTACCTTGAAGCATATGACCGGCCACGGCCAGCCGCAGTCGGGTCAAAACGTAGGTCCGGCCCCGATCGGGGTCCGTGAATTGCGTGAAAACTTTTTCCCCCCGTTTCGGGAGGTCGTGGCGCGCACCGGCATCAGTTCGGTGATGCCATCCTACAACGAGATCGACGGTGTGGCTTCGCACGCCAACAAGTGGCTGCTCGGCGGCGTGTTGCGCGGCGAATGGAAATTCGACGGCGTCGTGGTGAGTGACTACAACGCCGTCGAGCAACTCCATACGCTGCACCACGTGGTGGCGGACTTCCCCGCGGCGGCGATCAAGGCGATCGAGAGCGGGGTGGACGGCGAACTTCCGGACGGAACCGCATTTCGCAACCTGGCTGACCTGGTTCGCGGCGGACGAATTTCCGCAGGCCTGATCGATACGGCGTGTGCACGCATGCTGTCGCTGAAATTTCGCGCCGGCCTGTTCGAAAACCCCTACGCCGATATCGACGCAGCCAGGGCCCTGACGGGCAACGCTGAAGCGCGCGCGTTGGCACTGCGCGCCGCGCAACGCTCCATCTGTCTGCTGAAGAATGACGGGACGCTACCACTGGCGGCCGGGAAACACCGGCGCGTCGCCGTGATCGGCCCGAATGCCGCCGTCGCGCGGCTCGGTGGCTATTCCAGCGAACCGAAACATGCGGTGTCACTGCTCGAAGGAGTGCAAGCCAGGCTGGCTGGCAAGGCCGAGGTAGTGCATGTACAGGGCGAGGTCATCACGAGGAGCGAGGACCGCAGCGCCGATGAAGTCCTGCTGGCCGACCCCGCCAAGAACCGGCAACTGATTCTTGAGGCGGTCGCGCTGGCCAAGACCGCCGACGTCATCCTGCTGGCGATTGGCGATACCGAGCAGACCAGTCGTGAAGGTTACGCGGCCAATCACCTGGGGGACAGGACCAGCCTGGACTTGCTGGGCGAGCAGAACGCCTTGCTGGACGCCTTGCACGCCCTTGCCAAGCCGCTGGTGGTGCTGGCCATCAATGGGCGCCCACCGAGTTACCCGAACGCCGTCGCCAAGGCGAATGCGCTGCTGGAATGCTGGTACGCCGGACAGGAAGGCGGAACCGCGATGGCCGGCGTGCTCTTCGGTGACGTCAATCCGGGTGCCAAGCTGCCGGTCAGCGTGGCACGCGATGCCGGACAAATACCGCTTTACTACAATGCCAAAGCGGCGCCCGGAATCGGCCCGCGAGCGCCAGCAAGCCGTAATCCGTCGCCGCTGTTTCCCTTCGGCTTTGGCTTGAGCTACACCCGCTTCGAAATCAGCGCACCGCGGCTCTCGGCACACACCATCAGGACCACCGGCAGCGTGGTCGTCGAGGTCGACGTGCGCAATACCGGGCCGCGAACGGGCGACGAGGTCGTGCAGCTCTATGTTCACGACCCGGTCGCCAGCGTCGCCCGCCCGCTGAAACAGCTAAAGGGCTTCGCGCGGGTGACGCTGGCGCCGGGCGAGCAGCGCAAGGTGAGCCTCACCCTCGATGCCCGGGCTCTGGCGCTGTGGAATGCAGAAATGAAGGAGGTCGTCGAGCCTGGTTTGTTCCACATCATGGTCGGTCCGAATTCGCGCGACCTCAAACAAGCAACGCTCGAGGTCATCTGAGCAGTCACTATCCGGAGAGAGTCAATGTCGATCACGCGTCGAACTTTTTCACGCATGGTGGTGGGAGCCGGATGCGGTGCCCTGCTCCCCGGGTTCGCACCATTGGTGTCGGCGGAGGGCGGTCCCGCCGAATCGCTCAAGAGTCTGGCGCAGCGCAAAGGCATGCGCTTTGGCAATGCCATGGGTTACTCCGGCAGTGGCACGCGCAATCGGCGCCGCTTTGACGATCCTGCGTATCGGGACTTGATGGCCCGCGAGTGCGCGGTGATCGTGGCCGAAAACGAGACCAAATGGCAGGCGCTGCGACCGCGGCCCGGAGAATTCCGATTTGCGCCGGCTGACGAAATGTTCTCCTGGGCCAAGCAAGAGGGCATGCTGATCCGCGGGCACACGCTGATCTGGCAGACCGCCAAGTGGATGCCGAAGTGGCTCAACCAGCACGACTTCGGTGTGAGCCCCAGGCAAGAAGCGGAGCGTATCCTGACGGAACATATCGCCGCGGTCTGCCGCCATTTCGGCAAGGACATCTACAGCTACGACGTGGTCAACGAAGCGGTGGATCCCGCCGATGGCGGACTGCGGTCCAATGTCCTGACGCAGCGACTGGGCGCCGTGGAGCAGATCGACCTCGCCTTCAAGCTGGCTCGGGAATACGCACCGCATGCCCAGCTCGTCTACAACGACTACATGCGCTGGGACGCAGGCAGCGCCAAACACCGCGCCGGCGTCCTTGGATTGCTTCAGGCTTTGAAGGCGCGCGGTACGCCGGTGCACGCCCTCGGCTTGCAAAGCCATATCGGCGCCTGGGACGAAATCAAGGAGACGGCGGCCGGAGGCGATCCGGCGCGTGAATGGCGCAAGTTTCTCGACGAGGTCACGGCCATGGGACTGGACCTGCTGATCACCGAATTCGACGTCAATGACCGGAAGCTTCCCGGCGACATCGGGTTGCGCGATGCCGGTGTCGCGGCCCTTGCCCGCGATTACCTGGACGTGACGCTCAGCTATCCCCAACTGCGCGACTTCCTGCTGTGGGGCATGGCCGACCATGTCAGTTGGTTGCAGGAATGGGACGAAGCGCCGCGCACCGACGGGTTGCCGATGCGCCCGTGTCCTTATGACGCACAATTTCAACCCAAGCCGCTTCGAGCAGCGATCGCTACGGCGCTGCGGACGATGCCGGCGCGCCTGAAAGGCTAGACCTATGGCCCATCCTCCTTCCTCCTGCCTGCCGGAAGATCTCGATGACGCCGTCCTGGTCGGCCGGGTCTGGCGTCCGGCGCCGGTCTCGGGTCCCTCGGTGATCGCAATCCGCCACGGCACAGTATTCGACATCACCGCGACCACGCCAACCATGGCCGATTTGCTCGAGCGCACCGATGCGGCGGCCGTGGCGTGCCACGCCCCTGGCGAGCCTCTCGGTTCGGTGCATGACTACCTGAACATGGCCGCGGCCGCAACGGCGAAGGCCGACCAGGCGACGCTCCTTGCCCCGTGCGACCTGCAAGCGATCAAGGCGTGCGGAGTGACCTTCGCGGTCAGTCTTCTTGAGCGCGTCGTCGAGGAGCAGGCCGGTGGCGACGCCAGTAAGGCGCTGCAGGTCCGCGCCAACATCCAGGCGTTGATCGGAATGAACTTTGCGAACGTCCGGCCCGGGTCTGACGAAGCGGCGCGGCTCAAGTCCGAGTTGGAGCGGCGCGGCGCATGGTCACAGTACCTCGAGGTCGGGATCGGTCCGGACGCTGAAGTATTCACCAAGTCGCAACCGATGTCCGCGGTGGGATTCGGCGCGCCCGTCGGACTGCATCCGGCATCGCATTGGAACAATCCCGAACCTGAAGTAGTTTTGGCCGTCAACAGTCGCGGCGAAATCATGGGCGCGACCTTGGGCAATGACGTCAACCTGCGCGACATCGAAGGCCGCAGCGCGTTGTTGCTCGGCAAGTCCAAGGACAACAATGGATCTTGCGCCATCGGCCCGTTCATCCGGCTGTTCGACCAACGCTTCACTCTGGACACCGTGCGCAATGCCAGCCTGTCGCTGAAGATCGAAGGCGCCGACGACGGGTTCGTCCTCGACGGCGTGAGCCACATGCGTCAAATCAGCCGCGACCTCGGTGACTTGGTGCGACAGACCCACGGTCCGCATCATCAATATCCGGACGGATTCATGCTGTTTCTCGGCACCATGTTTTCTCCGATCAAGGATCGCGACGCGCCGGGCGCCGGCTTCACCCATCACCTGGGCGACCTGGTGACGATAGCCACGCCGTCGCTGGGCGCACTGGTGAATCGGGTCGCGCTGTGCACCGAGATTCCGCCGTGGACCCTCGGCGTGCGGGCGCTCTACCGCAGCCTTGCGGCGCGCGGATTTCAATGCCCGTAGTTGGATTTTGGGCATTGGCGTGAAATGCAGTTACGCAGCGCCCCGTACCCTAACCCCAAAGTCGGGCACCAGTAACCCAC
>Ga0163199_1000734_pt1 | contig 20515 bp, 19 predicted proteins | sample PL_2010_150m_FD_113537 | JGI IMG/M metagenome (GOLD analysis project Ga0163199, IMG submission 113537) | Freshwater microbial communities from Powell Lake, British Columbia, Canada to study Microbial Dark Matter (Phase II) - PL_2010_150m | ecosystem: Environmental > Aquatic > Freshwater > Lake ...
GGTCTTGAGATAGTCCATGATGAACTCGCAGGCGGCAAAGGCCTCGCCGCGATGCGCGCCGGCGACGATCACCAGTACGATGGCTTCGCCCGGCAGCAACCGGCCAAAGCGGTGAATCACCCGCACTGCCAACAACTCCCAACGGCGCCGTGCTTCGATGACGATTTCCTCCAGCGCGTGTTCTGTCATCCCCGGATAGTGCTCCAGTGTCATGGCAGCGACCGGGGTCGATTCGGCGACTGCGGTGCCTTTTGTGTTTAGGTCCCGCACCAGGCTGACAAAACTGGCGACCGCACCGATCGTATGCCTCCCCGCGGTCAGGGCGGCGATTTCCTGACCGACATCGAAAGCTTCACGCTGAACGCTGATCGACAAAATCTCAGCCTCCCGTGACCGGCGGGAAGAATGCCACTTCGTCTCCGTCGGAGATAGGCGTATCAGGTCCGGCCATTCTTTGATTGACTGCGGCGCGCAGGCTCGGCGACTGAAGCAGTGCCCGCCAGGCATCGCCACGTGCGGCGAGAAGAGTCCTCAACGCAGTGACATTCGAGACATCTTGGGGTAGCGCGAGTTCCTCGGCGACTGTCCCGAGGCTTTCACGAAGACCGGCGAAAAAGAGTAGCTTGATCGTCATGAATATCAGTATAGCAACTCGGAAAACGGCAGAAAACTGACTGTGTCGCCGCGTCTTATCAACTGCCCCGGTGGATTGTCGATCAACCCGTCGGCCCAGGCGGCCGAGGTCAGCACCCCGGAGCCCTGATTGGGAAACAGATCGAGTCCGCCAGACGGATTGCGTCGCGCCCGCAGAAATTCGCGTCTGGCATCCGGCCGAAGCCAGTCGAAATCGGCCCGCAGGGTCAGCGCCGGGGGAGTCCGTGCGAGCGCGCCTTGAGTCTTGAGGATGAAAGGGCGTACCAGCATCACGAAAGTGACGAAACTCGACACCGGATTGCCCGGCAGTCCGATGAAGGCGCACTGTCCTCCTTGCCGCCTGACATGGCCGAACGCCAACGGTTTGCCGGGCTTGATGGCAATCTTCCAGAGTGTCAGGGCACCCTCCTGCTGAACCGCCGGCCTGACGTGATCCTCCTCGCCGACTGACACTCCGCCACTGGTCAGGATCAGATCGTGATTGGCCGCCGCCTCGCGGAGCGCGGCACGCGTCGAACTCAGCTCGTCCGGGACAATGCCGAGATCGCCGACTTCGCAGCCTAGTTGCTGTAACAATCCCCGCAACAGGTAACGATTGGAGTTGTAGATGGCCCCTGGCGGCAACGCCGCCGGGGCGACCTCACCGGGCATGACCAGTTCGTTACCGGTCGAGAACAACGCCACCCGCAGGCAACCAAACACCGGCAATTCGGCAATTCCGACCGATGCCGCCAGTCCCAGTTGTGCCGGCGACAGCCGGGTACCGGCGCCGAGAATCTCGTCGCCAGCACGAATATCCTGTCCGGCGTGGCGTATCCAGTCGCCGGGCTTCGGGACATGATTGATGACCACGCGACCGTCGCCGGCGTGGGCGCACATCTCCTGCATGACCACGGCATCGGCTCCGGCGGGGATCGGTGCGCCGGTGAAAATACGCGCGGCGGTGCCCGGTAAGATGCTGTGACCAACGCTACCGGCGGGTATACGCTGGGCAACCGTCAGGCTGATTCCCGAGGACGCCACGTCGGCGCTGCGAAGGGCATAGCCGTCCATCGCGGAATTGTCGAGCGGCGGCACGTCGATGGTCGACAACAGCGGCGCTGCCAGCACCCGTCCAACGGACGCTGATGTCGCTCGCGTTTCGCGTTCGGTCACGGGCGTTGCGCCGGCCAACAGTTGCAGCAGTGCCTCCTCATAGCTGAGAAGGCTCATTTCAGATCCTGATGCTGAAGAATAAACGCGGCAATGCCGTCGACATCATCCAGATCGAGCCAGGGCAACGGCGACTCCAGGCGAATATCGCTGGCCAGCGCAACAATATTGAAATTTTCCGGATAGATCAGCGGCTTGCCGTTGGCCACCCGATGCACCTCCATCTTTGGAATGGCGGTGTGTTTGAAGCCTTCCACCAGCACCAGATCGCAGGGTGACATATGCGCCAGTTGCTCCTCCAGTGGCGGTTCAGGCTGGCCGCGTAACTCATGCAGCAGGACCCAGCGTTGATTGGAAACCAGAAACACTTCCGTAGCCCCAGCTTCCCGGTGACGGTACGAATCCTTGCCTGGATGATCGAGGTCGAATCCATGATGTGCATGTTTGATCAAAGATACGCGCAAACCTTCCATGACGAAACGCGGTATCAATTGCTCGATCAGAGTCGTCTTGCCCGCGCCGGAGTAGCCGGCGAAACCAAAAATTTTCATGCCTGATCCTTGCAGGGTACTGCCAGTACCGGCGCAAATCCGCCGCCAGGCGTGCGAAAGTTGGTGGTCTGGCCTTGATACAGTCGTGCGGCGATTAGTTGGACGCGGCCCGCGTAAACATAGTTCCGCAGGTCAAGCTTCAAATTGACTGCGGCACCGTCGACTTCGAGACGTCGCGCTGAAGGCGGAACCAATGCCTGGGCGACGTATGCGTAGGCGTTCTCTCCGGAGAAGATGTCGTCGAACACTCGCCGGGTCAGCTTGTCGCCGCGAAACGCCGCCTTGCTGCCGTAGCCGGCCGCAGGCTTGAAAAACAGCTGCTTGCGGCGCACCCAGTATTCCTCGGCGCGGGAGACATCGATACACTCCGTGCGCGGTATCCCGCCTGCCAGAGCCTTTCGCGTCTGCGTATCCACGCCCCATGAGGCAAGCCGCTCGTCGTCGCATAGCACCGCCAGATTGCGCTTGTCGGCATATATTGCATGCGCCCGGGGATGGGGCGTCAGGACTGCCGCATCGGTGAGATAAGCGTCGCGCAAGACCGCATGGGCAGGAGCCTCCAAGGCGAAATCAGTGAGCCGGTTATACACCAGGTCGATCTGCCTATCCCCATGATACAGCCGGCCATCACGCAGCTTCAACTCTGCCGGATCGCAAATCACGGCGTGGATGCCATGCAGCTCGAAAAGACGCTGGAACAGCACGAATTCAGGATGCAGGTATTGCGTGACGGGATCATCGTCAACTATCGCGACGGCACGCAAAGCCTGACCGGTTCCGGTCTTTTCCAAATTCCATTCAGCGCGGAACATGTCGAGAAAGAGATGTTCCGGCGTATCGCCCCCCAGTTGCCCAGGCAGGAACGCTGCGCCCTCATCGCAGCAGTGTTGCTGGGCGCGTTCCAGCACGGCATTCAGCATCCCGCCGCCCGCGTTCGTATTAATCTCGATCAGTTGTGGCCCCGCCCCACCCAAATGAAAATCGTAGCCAAGAAACACGCCGCGCGCGGCATTGGCGTGCCGCGCGATCTCCGGCGCATGTGCCAGCGCATGCGCAAGATAATCCGGCATGGCGACCACGCGCTCGATCGCGGCGATGGTTGCCGCCATCGCCATGACATCGGCGCCGCTGACGAAAACCAGGGAGTCGGCGAACAAATGCGGCCGGCCCTCGATCACTTCGGCGTAGAAACCCGGGCTGGTCATCTCCAGTTCCGTGCGCAACCACTCCCGATCGAGGGAAACGCACTGGCAATCGGCATTCAAGCGTTCGGCCAGTTCGACGCAGGCGTGATCGCGGGATGGCGAAATCAACTTCATCCGGGCAGTGTACCTGCTCCCTGCGAAGTTTCGGCAAAGAACGCCACGACATCGGCAATTTCCCGGCTGCGTCGCATCGGCGGCAGGGATTGCCAGACACGCCGGCCGTAGGGTTTATTCACCAGGCGTGGATCGCAAACCATCAGCACGCCGCGATCGCTCTCGTCGCGGATCAGCCGCCCGGCGCCCTGCTTCATGCTGATCACGGTGCGCGGCAACTGGTAGTCCATGAATGGGTTCTTGCCGGCCTTGCGCAGGTGTTCGATGCGCGCGGCGAGCACCGGGTCATCGGGCGGCGAGAATGGCAGCTTGTCGATCACCACCAGCGACAGCGCCGCGCCGCGGACATCGACGCCTTCCCAGAAACTTTGACTGGCCACCAGGACGGCATTGCCGAGGCTGCGAAACCGCTCCAGCAACTCGGCCTTCGCCCCTTCGCCTTGCAGCAGCAATGGAAACTCCAAACCATCGCTTTCAAAGCGCTCCTGCAACCGCGCGTGAATACGTCGCATGGCGCGCAACGATGTGCATAACACGAACGCTCGTCCGCCTGCCGCGACGATGGCCGGATAGGCGAATTCCATCACCGCGTCCGGGTAGTCGACACTATTCGGATCTGGCATGCCCTTGGGCACATACAGCAGGGCGTTGGCGGAATAGTCGAAGGGACTTCCCCAGAAACTGCAATCAGTGCCAGCATCGGTCAGTCCCATCTCACCGCGATAGTGTGAAAAATCGCTGCCGACAGCGAGTGTCGCCGAGGTAAACACCCAGCCACGCGGATGGCCTTGCAACTGCTTTCTGAAAATCGCGGCGATATCCAGTGGCGTCAGGTTCAGCGCCAATGCCTGGCTGAATACCTCAAGCCAGCGGACTTGCGTCGCGTCTTCAAGGGTCCGCCAGCGCTGCAGGCGCTGCGAGATTTCCCGGACGCGTTGCAGGCAGTTTCCCAGCCCTTCCGAGCGCACGGCCTGGCTTTCCAGATGCCTGTCGAGGCCGGACAATTCGCTTGCCAGGACTTGCAGCGCCTGCTGGAAGCCGTCGTCTTGTTCCAGCTGCGCCGCCGCAAGGCGAGTGTTTTCGCCGGTGACGGCAAGGCGCAAGTCGCGCGCGGCTTTCTCTAAGGCGCGTGTGGCATCCTGCAACGGTGGGTAATCCTTGGCGTCAGCAACTGCCTCAAGGCGTGTGTCATGCGCCAGGTCCATAAGCTGTCCGGTGCCTATGCTTTCTCCAAAGAACAGTCCGGCTATTTCCGGAAGCTGGTGCGCCTCGTCGAAAATTACCGTGTTGCAAGCCGGCAGCAGTTCACCGAGCCCATCGTCGCGCAGGATCACGTCGGCGAAGAACAGGTGGTGATTCACGACCACGATGTCGGCGGCCAGCGCTTCGCGTCGCGCCGCCAGGACAAAACAATCGCCATGCTGCGGGCATTCCTGGCCGAGACAATTCTCACGAGTCGAGGTCGCCGCCGCCCACGCGCCGGAGTCCTCAGGGACCGCGCCCAGTTGGCCTTTGTCGCCACTCATGCTGGCCTTGGCAAAGCGCGCGATGGTACGGATATGGCCGGCCTCCTCGCGCGACTGGAATCGGCCGTCAGCGATGGCCCGCTGGAGATGGTAGTGACACACATAGTTGGCGCGCCCCTTCAGTAGCGCAATGCTCGCGGAGGATTTGAGTGCTTCGCGCACCGCCGGCAGATCGCGCAGGAACAGCTGGTCCTGGAGAGTCTTGGTGCCTGTGGAGATGATTACTTTGCCACCCGAGAGGAGTGCCGGTACCAGGTAGGCGAAGGTCTTCCCTGTGCCGGTCCCCGCCTCAGCAACCTGGACTTGGTTATCCCGAATCGCCACCGCAATACGCATCGCCATTTCGACCTGCTGCGGGCGCCGTCGATAACCCGGAACGGCGCTGGCCAGCGGGCCATCAGCAGCAAAGACGGATTCGAGATCGATGGCGGTCAGTTCCCGGGCGCCTGCCGTAACAAAGCGCTGAAGCGCGGATCAAAAGGTTCATTGGGACCCGGTCATGATAGCAGAAGCAGCCGTGGCCGAAGTCGCTTCAAGCAGCACCGCGAGGACCGCCGGCGAGATCGACATTGCCAGGTGGCCGACACCGGTCAACGGACGATTCTCGGCGCCGATCAGCATGGCGCCGGCTTGTGGCGTGACATAGTTGTCGTGGTTGGCATAGAAAGCGACGCATGGCACTTGAAGGGGGGCCAGTTCCAGCTCCCGCAACCAAGCGTTGCCGGGTTCCATTTCGCGGGCGTTGCGGCCAAGCCCGAGGCGGGCCAGGACACTGCCGCGATGCGGCGTTCCCAGGGTTACCAGCCTGGCAACCCGCAGGTTTCCGTAACGGCGAAGATAGGCGCGACTCACCAGGCCTCCCATGCTGTGGCCGACCAGCATCACCTGGTCCATCCCCGTCTCACGGCAGAGAGCTTCGGCGCGCCGCGCGACCTGCTCGGCATAGCCATCGATGCGACCAAATACCGGTTCGAGGGTCAGGGTCGCGACACTGCGGCCGTGCGCTTCAAGACGCGGCTTGAGCCACCACCAGAAACCCCGGTTACTGCAATAGCCATGAATCAACAATATCGGAAAATGATCCGCGGAGGGTCTGGAAATCACATCCCGCTTCAGAATCATCCCTTCGAAAGGGTGGATGACCGAAAGCGCGACAAACGCGGCCACTTCGCGTAAGCCTTCGAAGCAGCCGCGCGTGACTCCAATTCGATCCTCGTCCCGTACCTCGGTACGGTAGATGAGCGCGAAGAGGTAGGTAACGAATACCACCCATGCCCGCCATCCCAGCGCTAGACACGCCATCAACAGAAATGTCCCGCCGGGACTCCAACCGGACAACTTGACCAATACGATTCCCGATGCCAGATAGGCGAACAGTTCGAACAGCAGAAGAAGTCTAAGCAGACGCGCCAGCATGATGAACGATGCCCCTCCCGACGAACCGCAGCGACGAACTTGAGTCTAACCGATGCCCTGCACGACAGTGCACGCCAGTCGGCCTGCTCCTCCTGCCCGCCAGGCCAATGGACGCCTCGAAATGACGCTAGCCCGGTTCAAACTGTCCGCGACTTTTGGGCTGCTCTGTTGTAGACTGGAAGCCGAGATGTTCACACCGCAGTACTTCATGGCATTCATCTACCGTATCCTGACGTCATGCGCATACTGCTGAGCAACGACGATGGATACTTCGCCCCGGGAATCGAGACACTTGCCCGCACATTGGCCGAGATCGCTGAAATCACCGTTGTCGCTCCTGAACGCGAACGCAGCGGCGCGAGCAATTCACTGACCCTCGATCGTCCGTTGTCGCTGCGCCGCGCCGCCAACGGATTTTACTATGTCAATGGCACGCCATCCGACTGCGTCCATCTCGCAGTGACAGGCATGCTCGACCATCTGCCCGACATGGTGGTTTCAGGGATCAACCTGGGCGCCAACATGGGCGACGATACGATCTACTCTGGCACTGTCGCGGCAGCGACCGAAGGCCATCTGCTTGGCGTACCGGCTCTGGCAGTATCCCTTGCCAGTCGGGTTGGCGCTCATTTCGAGACAGCGGCACGCGTTGCGCGCCAGATCGTCGAACGCTTCCAGCGTGGCGGCTCGGCTGATTTCGGTCCTGAGCCGTTGCTGCTGAATCTGAATGTACCCGACATCCCTTTCGAGCAGATCAAAGGATTGCGTGTGACGCGCCTGGGGAAACGTCACAAGGCGGAACCCGTCGTCAAGCAACTGACGCCGCGAAACGAGACCGTCTATTGGGTGGGCGCAGCCGGAGCGGCTCAGGATGACGGCGAGGGTACGGATTTTGCTGCCGTGGCAGAAAATTATGCGGCGCTCACACCATTGCAGATCGACCTGACCTACACCGCGCGAATAGCCTCGGCACAGCGCTGGTTCGAAACATGAGCGCGTCAATGCTGCGCGGTATCGGCATGACTTCCCTGCGAACGCGCGAGCGCATGATCGAGCGTCTGCGTGAGCAAGGCATTCACGACGAACGGGTGCTGGCGGCGATGGGATCGGTGCCGCGCCATATTTTCGTCGAAGAGGCGCTGGCCTCTCGCGCCTATGAAGATACCGCGCTCCCGCTCGGATTCCAGCAGACCATCTCGCAACCCTATGTCGTGGCTCGCATGATCGAGTTGTTGCTGGAGTGCGAACCCGGCAGCGCCGGCCGCGCGCTCGGCAAGACTCTGGAAATCGGCGCCGGCTGTGGCTATCAGGCGGCGGTTCTGGCCATGCTGACACGAGAATTGTACGCCGTCGAAAGAATCGAATCGCTGCTGGCGCGGACCCGCAAGAACCTGGCGCAGTTACGCTTGACCCAGGTCCGCCTGAAACATGCCGATGGCAATCTGGGACTGCCGGAAGCTGCTCCTTTTGATACCATTATCGTTGCGGCAGCTGCGGCGCGGGTACCGCAGGCGTTGATCAAACAGTTGGCACCGGGCGGGCGCCTGATTCTGCCTCTGGGTGGCACTCGAGGCGAGCAAATCCTCAGCCGGTTCGAACGAAATGCCGAGGGGCCTGGATACTCGGAGAATCGTTTCGATGCGGTCCGATTTGTGCCATTGGTAGGAGGGATCGAATGATCGTTGAATCGCCGTCAAGAAACAGCGCCGCAACCGCGTTGATGCTGGCAGCAGTGTCTTTGTTGCATGGCTGCGCCAGTCAGTCGCCCGCGCCGGTGATTGAGCCCAACGCGCCGGTGGTGGTTCCCGCAACGCCCGTGCTGCCCGCCGACACGCAGGCCACGGGATCCGAACCCAGGGTCGGGCTGATACCAGGTGCGGGCGCCGGTCTTTACACGGTGAAAAAGGGCGATACGCTTTACAGCATTGCCCTTGAAAATGGCCAATCCTACCGGGACCTCGCGGCCTGGAACAATCTTGAGGATCCGAACAAGATCCATGTCGGTCAGCAATTGCGCGTCAAACCGCCCGGATCCGAGTCCATCGCCCCGGTGGCGGTAAGCAGGCCCATCTCCCTTCCAGCGGCGATCGAGGCCCGGCCGCTGGGGGCGGGTGCCGCTCCGGACACGCAAGCCCTCAAACGTGAACCGCGGGGCGGGAAACTACCCTATTCCGAAGAGGCGCTGGCACGCCTGCAACGGTCCGATTCAACGGCTGTGGCGGAATCGAAATCTGAGGCCAGACCGCCGATGCCTGAAAAGCCAGTCGAAAGACCGCTGCCCCAGCCTGCCAGCGAAGACGCCTTGGAATGGACCTGGCCGGCGAACGGCAAGCTGATGGCAAACTTTGTCGAGGGAAACAGCAAGGGGCTCGATATTGCCGGCAGCATGGGCGAACCGGTGATGGCCGCAGCCCCAGGCAAGGTAATCCTGGTCAGTAGCGCGCTGCGCGGCTACGGCAATTTTGTCATCGTCAAACATAACGCCGCTTACCTATCTGTATACGCCCATAACAGCCGCATCCTGGTCAAGGAAGAGCAGCAGGTGACGAAAGGTCAGAGGATTGCCGAAATCGGCAGCAGTGACAGCGACCAACCGAAGCTGCACTTCGAGATTCGCCATCAGGGGAAACCAGTCGATCCGCTCAGATTCTTGCCGCCGCGCTGAAGCATGGTGATCATTTCATCCGAGACCATGGATGGCGATCCTCCCGATATGCTTGCCCGGGAGGTGCCGGTGTTTCAGGAAACCACGGACGACCTGCTCGATCCGGTGGAAACCCCCGAGCCATTGGAAATCACGGAAATCGCGGACAATTCCAAAGGCGGATTCCTCAACGATGTCACCCAGATCTATCTGAATGATATTGGCGTCAATCCGCTGCTTTCCGCCACAGAAGAGCTGGCACTGGCGCGTCGCGTCCGCGCCGGAGACTTCGAAGCACGGCAGAAGATGATTGTCTCCAATCTCCGCCTTGTGGTGAGCATCGCCAAACACTACCTCAATCGCGGCATCCAGATCGCCGACTTGATTGAGGAAGGCAATCTCGGGCTGATCCACGCCCTGGAAAAGTTTGATCCAGAGCGCGGGTTCCGTTTTTCCACCTACGCAACCTGGTGGATACGTCAGAACATCGAGCGCGCCATCATGAATCAATCGCGCACGATTCGAATTCCGGTGCATATGGTAAAGGAATTGAATCTGGTGTTGCGCGCCCTGCGTCACCTGGAAGACGACGGCCCGAACAGTTTGCAGAGTTGCGCGGAAGAGGTGGCGCACCTGCTCGACAAGCCAGTGGATGAAATTCACCGGATACTTTCCTTCAACGAGGGGGTCACCTCACTCGATGCGCCATTGGACATCGACCCGGAACTGTCGATTTCAGACGCCATCGCCGCCGACCCGGCGTACAGCCCGGAAAATCATCTTCAACACGCCGAAACCGGCAGACGCGTCGGCGAGTGGGTGGTCCAGCTTTCCGAAAAACAGCGCTATGTGCTGGAACGGCGCTATGGCCTGAACGGCTGTGAGGTTTCAACACTGGAACAACTCGCCCTCGATCTCGACTTGACGCGCGAAAGGGTACGGCAGATACAAATCGAAGCGTTGAGCAAGTTGAGAAAGAAACTCTCGCGCGACGGCATCAAGATCGACGGGTTCTTTTGACGCTATTCAAGACTGTCTGGCTTTCCGGACAGCTTCCTGAGTTTGTCGCGCATCCTGCCCGCGATGCCACGCCTGTCAGGCGTCCTTGCCATTTCGAGACTGTGAAGAACAATGCTCCTGACCGGCGATCGAGCGGCGCGCGATACTCATTCAAATCGCGGAAAGATCGCCATCGATGGATCGGCGGCAGGCGATTGCTGATTCCTTTAGCTGTCAACTTTATGAACTTCCCCGCGTTATGGGTGAACAATCAAGCGGATAGTCAAATCGCCATTCCGGTCGTTTATTTCAACCTAAGAGAGGAACTTCCCATGAAGATGATATTCGCGACGATCGCGGCCGCTTCGATGTTGTCCGCCAATTTAGCCGTCGCCCAGGCGCAAAAGGCCGCGCCCAATCCGCAGGCGAGTTGTATTCAGGCGATCCAAAAAGACAACGCTGCGTTTGCAAAGGCATTTGCCGACGGCGTCAAGTCTGGAAAGATTGATCCCAAGGAGAAGGCCGCGCTGGAAAAAACCCACGCCGACCTGATCGCGGCGGAAAAGGCAGCCGCAGCCGACAAGAACGTCAGCGCGGCAGAATGCAAAGCATTGCATGACAAAGTAGTGGCGCAACATAAGCAGTTTACGGCAGCCATGGCTGCCTCTGGCAAGCCGGCCGCGCCGCCGGCCCCGGGTGCCAAACCAGTTGTTCATCCACAGGCGAGCTGCGTTCACGCGATCCAAAAAGACAACGCTGCGTTTGCAAAGGCCTTTGCCAACGGCGTCAAGTCTGGAAAGATTGATCCCAAGGAGAAGGCCGCGCTGGAAAAGACCCACGCCGACCTGATCGCGGCGGAAAAGGCCGCCGCAGCCGACAAGAACGTCAGCGCGGCGGAGTGCAAGGCATTGCATGACAAGGTAGTGGCGCAACATAAGCAGTTTACGGCAGCCATGGCTGCCCCCGCTGCGGCCAAGAAGCCCTGATACTTTGCACCCTGGCGGTTCTGAAATGCCGGCCTGCATGGGCCGGCATTCTTTTGCCTGCCGGCCTGCCCTAGTGCCTAGAATCGACGAGTCCTGCCCACCTTCACGGACCCACGAGTGACTTAGGATCCCTCCGTTTCGATCGCGCGACCCACGCAACTCAATGCGGTTATCAAGGTCTGATCATTTTGGCGACGACCGTTTGGCACGCAGTTCCTGGGCCAGGTCGAGAACCGCCATCGCATAGAAACTGCTTCGATTGTAGCGTGTCAACACATAAAAGTTGCGGTAGCCGAGGCGATACTCGACCGGCAGTTCCGGCGTGACAAGGTCGATCAACGCCGCCGGCAGATCGGGAGCGTCCTCGCTGATCACGCCATAAGCGACCATTTCCGAGGGAGTCAGGCGCGGCATGATGCCTTCCTCGATCAGGGACCGCGACTTTTCCCCTTGCGTGCTGGCGGCGACCGCCACCGGTCCGTCCTTTTCCCAGCCATGCTCCTTGAGAAAATTGGCCACGCTGGCGATAGCGTCGCCCGGGCTCGAGACCAGGTCAATGCGGCCGTCCTGGTCGCCGTCTATCGCATAGCGCCGGATACTCCCCGGCAGAAACTGCGGCAAGCCCAGTGCACCGGCATACGAACCCTTGTAAGTCAGTGGATCGCGACCCGTCTCGCGAGCCAGCAGCAACAGTTGCTCGAGTTCGCGGCGAAATAGGGCGGCGCGGGATGCACTGTGACGAGGATCGCCGGGCGGATCCGCAGCAGGGTAATCGAAAGCCAGGGTCGCCAGCGCTGCCAGCGTTCCGAAGTTGCCGGTATGGCGGCCGAAAATGGTTTCTATGCCGATGATGGCCAGGACGATTTCTTCCGGCACGCCGGTTTGGTCGCGCGCGACGGCCAAAGCGGCAGCATGTCGGCGCCAGAATTTCAGACCCAGCGCAATGCGCTTGGGTTCGACAAAGCGTGCTCGGTAAGCCTGCCAGGACCTCACCCCCGGATCGCTCGGCGGAAGAATCGCCTGGATCACGGCTGGAACCGGCTCGATTCTGGAAAAAACATGCCTGAGTCTTTTGGTCTGGAAACCGTGTTTCTCGTGCATTTCCATAATGAAATCCCTGACCTCCGGGCGCGTCACAAAAATACTGGCTGGATGCGCGACGAACGCGGCGCCAAAGGCAAGGAGAAACAGAACGAAATGCCGGACACTTTTCATCGCTTTAGAAGCCTGATGCGCGACACCCGCAACTTCATTTCCTGCAACAGTTGCCAGGTGAGCACCGGGTCGGGTTTCGCGTAACGCAGGCGTGCATATATCTCGGCAATCCTGGCCGCCTCGACGCCCAGTTCCGGATTTTCCCCGCGCAGAGTCGCGGCAATCCTTGCGGCGTAAGCGAACGGCCCTTCCCAGGGGCTTCGAGCCAGACCACGGGGAGCAAGCGATTTGGAGAAGCGATTCCACAAGGCCAGGGCCGGGACCAGTCGCTGCCGCTGATACAGTGCCCAGGCGGTAAACCCCAGCAACAGGACACCGGAAATCAAGGTCAGCACCACGGTCATCTGCTGCCAGTCGGGCGAACGCATGCCCAGTCTGGCAAGGAAATCGCGCTGGCGCTGCGGATTGTAGCCGATCACCCACTGGTTCCAGACATTCGCCAGGGCATCCCAACGATAGCGCATTTGCAGCAACCACACGAACCCCGGTAGTGCCACCAGCGGACGCGCCTCTCCGGCCGGCAGGGCGAATGCCAGGTTGGTCTCGATGCGCGATGGCGCGATGACTGCGGTCGGGTCGACCCTGATCCATCCTCTCCCTTTCAACCACACCTCGCTCCAGGCGTGCGCGTCGGACTGACGGACGATCAAAGTGCCGTCCACCGGATTGACCTCGCCGCCCTGATAGCCGGTCACGACACGCGCGGGAATACCCGCGGCGCGCATCATGAAAACGAATCCGGCCGAGAAGTGCTCGCAGAAACCGCGCCGGCTGTCGAAGAGAAACTCGTCAACCGAATGTTCGCCCAACAGCGGCGGCGACAGCGTGTAGAAAAACAATTGGTGTCGATAGAAATCGATCATGCTTCTGACGATGGCGTCATCATCGGCGCCGAATTGCTCGCGCCAGCTGGCGGCCAACACCCGGGCGCGCGGGTTGGACAACGGAGGCAGTTGCAGGGCGTCGCGCAGGAGCGCGGGCGACTCATCGATGCCGATGACTATCCCCGTATAGGAACGCATTTCGTAGCGCAGTCGGGTACGTACGGGTGTCTTTGCCAAGAGTTGATAGTCGCTGGCCATGAGCCCTTCAGCGGGAATCGCCACCGGGAACTCCAGGGCGAACAGCCAGGGTTTGAAATGCGGCTCCAGCGTCACCACATAGTCGATGGCCTCCCCCGCGGGCTGATAGGGCAGCCGGTTGCTGACGAAGACACGTCCGATCCTCCAGCTGCGACCATCGAACTGACTCAATACCGGGCCGCGCCAATACAGCGTGGCTTGCCGCGGCGCCTTGTTTTCATACGCGCCGGCAAACTTGACCCGAAAGGCAATCGCCTCCGACTGGCTCAGTTGGCTGATCGATCCCGGCGTCATGCTGTCCGACAAGCCGGTGAGCCCGCCATAGGCGTCGATTGGCAGGCCCCATAGCGGTCCCTGGACACGCGGAAAGAGAACGAACAGCAGCAACATGAACGGAATGGCCTGCAACAACATCAGTCCGGCCAGGCGCACGGAGCGCAACGGGGGTTGCCGCGAGTGATTGAGGACCACCAGCGCCGCGGTGGTAAACGTCACTCCCAGCATGGTCAGGCCGGCATTGAGAATGCTCTGCGCATAAAAGAATTGCGTCAGGCTAAGAAAATAGCCCAGCAACACCACGGCAAAACCATCGCGCAGGTTGTGCATTTCCAGAAGTTTCAGGGAAAACAGCAAGACCAGCAATGCGACACCGGGATCGCGGCCGAAAAGGTTATGAAAATGCAGGGCAATTCCCGCGGCACCGGCAATACCGGCAAACGCCAACAGCCAGTGGGACGGCAATGGCGCATGGCGCCAGAGCAAAATGCCCCGCCAAAGCAAAGTCAGGGTAGTCAGTGCAATCAACCAATCTGGTAAATGAGGCACCAGCGGCGCGAACACCAGCAGTGCCGAGCCGAACAGCCAGAGTGACTGCCTGGCGACCAGCGGTGAAGTGACAGGCTTACTCTTGCGCATATAGCGCCAGCAGTTTGAGGCAGGCGTGAAAATGGATATCGTCCCCGGCAGGCGCCAGTTCACTGCCCGGCAAGCTCAGCCCCCAGGCTAAGCCGGCATTGTGCGCATCGCATATCCAGCGCGTCAGCACCGAGAGCCGTGTCTCCACGTCCTGGGTTGCCGGCATCACGTCCCAGTCAAACCATAGCGTATGCGCGGCGGCCCCGGTGAACAACTTGGTTAACAACAATCCGGAATTTTGGCGCGCGGCAGCTTTCCACGCGACGTGGCGCGGAGGATCGGCCGGCTGGTGGCGCCGCAAGCCGGCAAAATCCTCCATGCCTGCCGCAAGGCGAACCGCGCCGCCATCCTCGCCGGGGGTTGCCGGCAGGGGCGGCGCGGTTTCGGCGGGCGCCGGATAAACCAGGCAGCGCTGGTCGGGAGCAGCATAGCTCCAGGCCCGGACCAGGCCCAGCGGATAATTGGTTTCGAGGGTGACCCGCGGCAGCGGCAACCACCCCCGATGTGCGGCCGGCAGGGTGAGCCGTGCCTCAAAACTGGACTGCCGCAGGATCTCGACTTCAATCGATGTTTGGGCCGGCAGGCGCAGGCGTATCGCCGGCCGCGTTTCATCGCGCAGGTTGGTCAATACGATGCCAAAGTTCGCGAGCTCGCCGGCAAACACCGGTTCGCAGCGACCCGGTGCAATGCGCAGCTGAACCAGATTGCGGAAGGTGTGGAGGATCGCCGTGATGCCGAGCCCAGCCAGCAGAAACACCAGCGCATAGCCCAGGCTCAAATTGTAATTTATGGCACCGACCAGCATCACCAGCAATGCGACCGCATAGGCCAGGCCCTGCCTCGTGGGCAGCACATACACGCGGCGCTGGGTCAATGTGATGGGTGAAGCTTCGGGCGCGCGCCCGCGCAGTGCCCAGCGAAAAAACACCTCCCTTAAGGTAGCGGCGAGGCTCAAGGCAAGGGTACAGCCTCAATCAGGCGAGTTGCAACTTGGGCCGCATTCAGTTTCAACAGTGTTTCACCGGCTGGACGCAGGCGGTGCGGAGCCACTGCCGGCAATACCGCCTGGATGTCTTCCGGCAGCGCGTGATCGCGGCCCTCCAGCAGCGCCCAGGCACGTGCCGCGGCCAGCAGCGCGAGCGCCGCGCGTGGCGAGAGTCCGACCTGATAGTCCGGCGACTGACGGGTATGGGCGACCAGAGCCTGAACGTAATCGATCAAGGCATCCGCGATGTGAATCTTTGCCACAGACTGCTGCAATAACGCGATCTCGCCGGCGGCCAGGCACGGCACAATATTCGCGATCATCGCGCGTCGGTCTGCGCCACTCAGCAGTTCGCGCTCCGCTGCGTGATCGGGATAGCCGAGTTCGATTCGCATCAGGAAACGGTCAAGCTGGGACTCCGGCAGGGGAAAAGTGCCGATCTGATGCGAGGGATTTTGCGTGGCGATGACGAAGAACGGTGCCGGCAACGGCCGAGTAGCGCCTTCGGTGGTGACCTGGCGTTCCTCCATGGCTTCCAGCAGGGCACTTTGGGCTTTGGGGGTGGCGCGGTTTACTTCGTCGGCGAGAATCAACTGGGCGAATATCGGCCCGGGATGAAATGTGAATCCGCCGCTGGCGCGGTCGAAAACCGAGACACCGATGATGTCGGCCGGCAGCATGTCGCTGGTGAACTGGATGCGCTGGAATTGCAGGCCGAGCAGTTGTGCCAGTAGATGGGCCAGCGTGGTCTTGCCGACGCCGGGCAAATCTTCGATCAACAGATGCCCTCGCGCCAGCAGGCAGGCCAATGACAATCGGATCTGATGTTGCTTGCCTAGGATTACGCCACCTGCCTGGCGGATGACTTCGGCTAGGGGGGGCTGGCTGGTCGGTGAGCGCATGGTCGGGGAGCTTAAGGCAATCAGATGGAACGAAGAATAATGTATGATCTCTGGCAATTGTAAGCCTTTTGACTAAGCAGAATGGCATGACGACCGCGTTCATTACCCACCGCGATTGCTGGCAACATGACATGGGCGCCCACCACCCGGAGTGCCCGGACCGGCTTGGCGCAATCAGTGACCGCCTGATATCCACCGGCCTCGATCTCCACCTCGCATTTCACGATGCGCCATTGGTGACCATGGAACAGTTGCTGCGGGTGCATCCGCGCAAATACGTCGAAATGATCGAACAGAGCGCGCCGCAACAGGGCATCGTTCATGTCGATCCGGATACGGCGATGAGTTCCGGCACATGGCAGGCGGCTTTGCGTTCGGCCGGTGCCGGGGTTATGGCGACCGACCTGGTGATGCAAGGCGAAGTGACGACGGCCTTTTGCGGCGTGCGCCCGCCAGGACATCATGCGGAACAAGCCAGGGCGATGGGCTTCTGCTTCTTCAACAATATCGCCATTGCCGCGATGCATGGCATTGAGGCGTGGGGACTCAAGCGCGTCGCCATTGTCGACTTCGATGTGCACCATGGCAACGGCACCGAGGAGATTTTTTCGGGCAACGAAAAAGTCTTGATGGTCAGCACCTTCCAGCATCCCTTCTACCCGTTTTCCGGCACCGAGAATCCCGCCTCCAACATGCTCAACGTACCACTGCCGGCGGGATCGCGCGGCGATGTATTTCGCCAGATCGTCAGCGACATCTGGATGCCGCGACTGCGCGATTTCGCTCCTGAGCTAATCTACGTTTCCGCGGGTTTCGATGCCCATTATGAAGATGACATGGCGTCGCTGGGCTTCGTCGAATCCGACTACAGCTGGGTGACGCAGCAACTCAAGGAGTTGGCGGCGGAAACGGCACACGGGCGCATCGTCTCGATGCTGGAAGGCGGCTACGCTCTGTCGGCGCTGGCGCGTAGCGTCGCGGCCCACATCAAAGTACTGGCCGATCTTTAGTTGCCGATGTGCAGTTCGGGTAAAATCGCTTTTTCGGCTTCAGACTGCTGTCCATGATTACAGGATCAATCCCGGCCATCGCCACGCCAATGCTGGAAGATGGGAGCCTCGACCTCGATCGGCTGCGACAATTTATCGACTGGCAAATTGACGAGGGTTCGGACGGCATCGTCGTGGTCGGTACCACCGGCGAATCGCCGACGGTTGATCACGACGAGCATTGCACCCTGATACGCACCGCCATCGAACAAGCCGCAGGCCGCATCCCGGTAATCGCCGGAACCGGATCCAACTCGACGGACGAAGCGATCGAGTATGCCGCTTACTCCAAAAAAGTCGGGGCGTCCGCTCACCTGTCGGTCGTTCCCTATTACAACAAACCGAGTCAGGAAGGACTCTACCGCCATTTCCGGACCATCGCCGAAGCCGTCGACCTGCCGATGATCGTTTACAACGTGCCGGGACGCACGGTCGCTGACCTGGCCAACGACACCACGTTGCGCCTGGCGCAGGTTCCGGGGATCGTCGGCATCAAGGACGCCACCGGCAACATCGAGCGCGGCAGTGATCTCATCAAGCGCCTTCCGAGGGACTTTGCCTGGTACAGCGGGGACGACGCCACGGCGCTGGGTTTGCTCCTGATGGGCGGCCAGGGGGCGATTTCCGTTACCGCCAACGTCGCGCCGCGGCTGATGCACGCGATGTGCGTGGCGGCTAGGGCCGGTGACGTCAAAACGGCGCGGGAAATCAACTTTCGGCTGCTTGGCCTGCATCGCAACCTCTTCCTTGAAGCCAATCCGATACCCGTCAAGTGGGCGCTGGCGCGCATGGGACTGATGACGGACGGGTTGCGGTTGCCAATGACCCCGCTGTCCCAGGAATTCCACGAACGTGTGCGCATTGCCCTGGGCGAAGCGGACATCGACATCTAATTCATCCTAGAGGTACGCATGATACGCACGCATATTCTGTCTGCATTGCTGTTGGCCCTGTTGGCCGTGTTGACCCTGTCCGGTTGCGCCGGCACCACCTTCGAATCGAAAAAGATCGATTACAAATCGGCCGGCAAACTGCCGTCCCTGGAAATTCCACCCGATCTCACAACGCCCAGCCGCGACGATCGTTATTCGGTACCGGACATCAACGCCAAGAGCACGGCGACGTTCTCCGCCTACGCCGGCGAGCGGAGTGGCCAGACTCGCACCAGCACCGCATCGGAAGTTCTGCCGAACCTCGACAAAGTCCGCTTGGAGCGGGCTGGCACTCAACGTTGGCTGGTGGTGAACGAAACGCCCGAAAAACTCTGGGGCGCCATCAAGGAATTCTGGCAGGAGACCGGTTTCATCCTGAACCTCGAATTACCTGCAGCCGGCATCATGGAAACCGACTGGGCCGAAAATCGCGCCAAATTGCCGCAGGACTTCATTCGTCGCCAGATCAGCAAGGTCTTCGACTCGTTGTATTCGACTCCGGAGCGCGACAAGTTCCGCACCCGTCTGGAAAAAGGGGTCGAGCCGGGGACCACCGAAATCTACATCAGCCACCGCGGCATGAGCGAACTCTACATTGATGAAGGCAAGACCGACACTCGCTGGCAGCCGCGTCCGGCGGATCCGGAACTCGAAGCGGAAATGCTGGGGCGTCTGATGGTACGCCTCGGGAGTACCGAGCAGCAGGCCAAGGTACTGTTGGCCGGAGATACGACTGCCGAGCGCGCCAAGCTGATCAAAGCCACCGACGGCAGCGGGACGCTGGAATTGCAGGAAGCGTTTGACCGGTCCTGGCGTCGCGTCGGCCTGGTGCTGGACCGAACCGGTTTTACGGTTGAGGATCGAGATCGCACGCAAGGCATGTATTTCGTGCGCTATGTCGATCCGGAGATCGACAACAGCAAGAAAGGTGAGCAGAGTTTCCTATCCAAATTGGCCTTCTGGAATACCAAGAAGGAACCTAACCAGTTGCCTCAGTTCCGGATTTTCGTCAAGGGCGATGCCAATGTCAGCACGGTACAGGTACTGACCCGCGAGGGGGGTGCGGATAAGTCGGATACCGCCAGAAAGATCCTCGGGCTCTTGCTGGATCAGCTCAAGTAAGTTTTTGCGTCCGTTCGGGCCGTCTCTCATCCCACTTGGTTTGAGGGCACAGGCGTCGCCACGGCTTCTCTCTGACGAGCGAACCGTCAGATGCATATTTCGATACCTGTGGGCGACTATGCCCGCCATGGAAGTTTTGCGACAACTTCGCCATTCAAGTGCGCGACGAGAGGTAACTCCGGCAGAATCATCAGTCCCAGAAGAAAGTCGCGAAAGCATCGACCGACTCGCGGACGGTGACCAGGCCGTTAACCGCGGCGGCACTATCTTCATAGCCTAGCGCCATGCCGCAGACGACATACTCCTGTGGCGGAATGTCGAGTTCTGCCCGGATCAGGCGATGGAATCTGGCGAAGGCCTGTTGCGGGCAGGTATCCAATCCAAAGCCGCGGGCCGCCACCATGATGCCCATCAGGAACGTGCCCAAATCCAGCCAGCTCCCGATTTCCAGTCGACGATCGACGCAGATCAGCAATCCCACCGGCGCGCCGAAGAACTGGTAGTTGCGGCCGAGTTGCCGCTTCATCGCCGCCAGATCTCCCTTGGCCACCCCCGCCACCGCATACAAAGCCTTGCCGAGCTGTTTTCGCCGTGACGAGTATGGTTCGAACCACTGCGTCGGATAATAGTGATACTCCTCCTCACAATCCGCCTCTCCACTTTCGTGGGCCTGCATCAGCCGGGCGCACAAGCGGTCGCGTGTCGCGCCCGAGACCACGCGCACCTTCCACGGCTGGGTATTGGTGCCACTGGGCGCACGCGAGGCAAGCTCGAGGATCTGCTCGACCACGCGGCGCTCGACCGGTTTGTCGGGATGAAAAGCGCGTACCGAGCGGCGGCTGCCCAGGGCCTGAAAGGCGTCGCACTGGGCCGGCGGCAAACTGGAGGATTCGAAACTGGACAATGCGGCATTCATAAGGATTCCTCTTCGAATCGAGATGCTGGATCGGGTAGGAGGCGGGGTTACCCCCGCCGTCCTCCCACACCACCGGACATGCGGTTCCGCATCCGGCGGTTCATTGAACACACTGGAGTCGTCGCATTGTATCGAGCAGCGACACCAGAC
>Ga0163199_1000735_pt1 | contig 20512 bp, 18 predicted proteins | sample PL_2010_150m_FD_113537 | JGI IMG/M metagenome (GOLD analysis project Ga0163199, IMG submission 113537) | Freshwater microbial communities from Powell Lake, British Columbia, Canada to study Microbial Dark Matter (Phase II) - PL_2010_150m | ecosystem: Environmental > Aquatic > Freshwater > Lake ...
CAGGCGTGCCGTCGAGGGTAGAAATCGACTCCGGGCTCCGCCCTCCGTCGCTTCCTGCCCTCGACAAGAAAAGCGGACAATTCATGTGCTACAGAACCGGACAAGTCTAAAAACCCGCAACAGCTGGCGAAGGAGACTATCATCTCTCGGTGCCACACTTTCGCTCCGCATGAACCTGCTCAATACTCTCGCCACCGTGAGTGGGATGACCTTGCTGTCGCGGGTGCTTGGCTTCGCCCGTGATGCGGTCATCGCCCATGCCTTTGGCGCCGGTCTGGCAAATGACGCTTTTGTCGTCGCCTTCCGCCTGCCCAACCTGTTGCGGCGATTGTTCGCCGAGGGCGCTTTTTCGCAGGCCTTTGTGCCGATTCTGGCTGAATACAAGAACCAGCGCGGGGAAGTGGAAGCAAAACGGCTGATCGATCACGTTGCGACGATGCTGGCCTTGGCCTTGCTGACGGTCTCCGCACTCGGCATCGCCATGACGCCGATTCTGATTTATCTCACCGCTCCCGGCTTCGCCGCAGACACCGAAAAGTTCGCATTGACGGTCGAACTTACTCGCATCACTTTTCCCTACATCCTGTTCATGTCGCTGGTCGCGCTGGCCTCGGGCATCCTTAACACTTGGGGTCGCTTCGCACTGCCGGCGTTCACGCCGGTGCTGCTGAACATCAGTTTCATCGCCATGGCCTTGCTGGCGGCGCCCTATTTCGATCCACCGGTGCTGGCACTGGCCTGGGCAGTAATCATCGGCGGAGTACTGCAACTGGCGATACAACTGCCGGCATTGGCCAGGATCGGCATGTTGCCGCGATTTTCCATCAGCCTCAAAGATTCCGGCGTCAATCGCGTTCTCAAGCTGATGGTGCCGGCCATTCTGGGCGTCTCGGTGGCACAGATATCGTTGATCATCAATACCATCTTCGCCTCCTTCCTGCCCAGCGGCAGCATCTCCTGGCTTTACTATGCCGACCGGCTGATGGAGTTTCCCGCCGGCCTGCTCGGCGCGGCGCTCGGGACCATACTCCTGCCCAGCCTGTCAAAATTCCACGCCGATGCCCAGCCCGCGGAATTTTCAGCGCTGCTCGACTGGGGGCTGCGCCTGACCCTGCTGCTGACCCTGCCGGCCGCCCTGGCGCTGGCGCTGCTGGGTGTACCTTTATTGTCGACGCTGTTCCAGCACGGAGCGTTCACCGCCGCCGACGTGCTGCAGACGCGGAGCGCACTGGTTGCCTACAGCATCGGGCTGGCCGGCCTGATCCTGGTCAAGGTGCTGGCGCCCGGTTTCTATGCCCGCCAGGACATCCGCACGCCAGTGAAAATCGCCCTGTTCACCCTCGCGATCACCCAACTGATGAATCTTGCCTTCATCGGTTGGCTTCGCCATGCCGGGTTGGCGTTGGCGATCGGGCTGGCCTCCTGCATCAACGCGGCATTGCTCTATCGCGGCCTGCGTCGCAACGGCACCTATTCACCGAAGCCCGGCTGGGCGATTTTTCTCGGCAAACTCGCGCTTGCCATGTTGGTGTTGGCGACAGCGCTGTGGTTCGGTAGCGGCCCTGACGAAGCATGGCTGAATGCCGGTGCACCGGAAAATGCCTTGCATCTCGCGGCCCTGGTGGTGGGCGGCGCACTTGCCTACTTCGCCACATTGGCGGTGCTGGGATTCCGCTTCTCAGACTTCAGGCAGCGCGGCGCGCTTTGAGGGGCAGCACAGGGGCGCAAAAAAACGGGCGACCAGAATTGGCCGCCCGTTTCTAGGTGAAGCTTCGCCAATTCCGCATCAGGCGATCAGGGGAACGATCAGCAACGCAACGATGTTGATGATCTTGATCAGCGGGTTCACCGCCGGGCCGGCAGTATCCTTGTAGGGATCGCCAACAGTGTCGCCGGTAACGGCGGCCTTGTGCGTTTCGGAACCCTTGCCGCCAAAGTGTCCGTCCTCGATATATTTCTTGGCATTGTCCCAGGCGCCACCGCCCGTCGTCATCGAGATTGCCACGAACAGTCCAGTCACGATGGTACCCACCAGCACACCGCCCAGAGCCTGCGGTCCGAGGGCGAAGCCGACCACCACCGGTACCAGCACCGGCAGCAGGGACGGAACCATCATTTCCTTGATCGCCGCTTTGGTCAGCATATCGACCGCGCGCGAGTAATCCGGCTTGGCCGTGCCTTCCATGATGCCGGGGATTTCCTTGAACTGGCGCCGCACTTCGACCACCACCGAACCGGCTGCGCGTCCCACGGCTTCCATGGCCATGGCGCCGAAGAGATAGGGAATCAGGCCGCCGATGAACAGGCCGATGATCACCAAGTGATTGGAGAGATCAAAGGTCAGGATCTTGCCCGCCGACTCCAGGGCATGCGTATAGTCGGCGAACAGAACCAGGGCAGCCAGCGCAGCCGAGCCGATGGCATAGCCCTTCGTCACGGCCTTGGTGGTGTTGCCCACGGCATCCAGCGGGTCGGTGACGGCGCGCACGGAGGCCGGCAACTCGGACATTTCGGCTATCCCGCCGGCATTGTCAGTGATCGGACCGTAGGCATCGAGAGCAACGATGATGCCGGCCATCGACAGCATCGACACTGCTGCGATGGCAATTCCGTAGAGACCGGCCAGCGCATAGGCAGACCAGATCGCGGCGCATACCGACAGGACCGGCCAGGCAGTGGACCGCATCGATACACCAAGACCGGCAATGATATTGGTGCCATGTCCGGTGGTGGAAGCTTCGGCGATGTGCTTCACGGGCTGGAAGTCGGTGCCGGTGTAGTACTCGGTGATAAATACCATCAGACCGGTCAGGACCAGGCCGATGATGGATGCACAATACAGCCGCCATTGCGCGCCACCGTTGATGTTCAGTACGCTGTTCAGGGCATCGTCGGGCATGAATTGCTTGGTGATTGGATAGAAGGCGATCAGTGCCAGTACCCCTGAAACCACCAAGCCACGATACAAGGCATTCATGATCTTGCCACCCTCGCGTGCCTTGACGAACTGCACCCCGACGATTGAGGCAATGATCGAGAACCCCCCCAGCACCAGCGGATAGATCGCTGCGGCTTCGGCATTGGCTCTCAGCATCAAGGCCCCCAGCAGCATGGTCGCCACGATGGTCACGGCATAGGTCTCGAACAGGTCGGCGGCCATGCCGGCACAGTCGCCGACGTTGTCACCGACGTTGTCCGCGATCACTGCCGGATTGCGCGGATCATCCTCGGGAATGCCGGCTTCGACCTTACCGACCAGATCGGCGCCGACGTCGGCCCCCTTGGTGAAAATGCCGCCGCCAAGACGGGCGAAGATTGAAATCAGCGAAGAGCCGAAGCCCAGTCCAATCAACGGATGAATGATGTGGTCGATGCCGGTTCCGGGAGCGGCGATGCTTTTCAGGTAGGCGTAATAACCGGCGACGCCGAGTAGTCCCAGGCCGACCACCAGCATGCCGGTAATGGCGCCGCCCTTGAAGGCGACATCGAGCGCCGGGGCAATGCCATTGCGCGCCGCCTCGGCAGTTCGCACGTTGGCGCGCACTGACACATTCATGCCGATATAGCCGGTCGCGCCGGAAAGCACTGCACCGATCAGGAAACCGAAGGCTGTCAGCCAGCCGAGCGCCGGTACCAGGCCGATGATGATAAAGAGCACCGCGCCGACAATCGAGATGGTCGTGTATTGACGGTTGAGATAAGCCTGCGCGCCAACCTGGATGGCGTGGGCAATTTCTTGCATGCGCGGATTTCCGGCCGGTTGCGCCAGAATCCACCTGCTGGAAATAGCACCATAGGCGATCGCCACAACGGCGCAAATCAGCGCAAACATTAGTCCGGACATTGATTTCTCCCCTTGATTGGATTACTTCAATGGCTCGCGCCATCCCCTATTTGTCACCGCAACTCAGCCAATTACCGCGACCGTGATACGCTCTTCACGAGGTTTGGTGAAGGCCAATCAGTCGACAATGTCCCTATTGGTGTCCAGCTATCGGAAACCGCTCGAATAATATAAATTTTACCATGCCGACAGTCAGGATTTCATCCCGCCCATAGAAGTCATTAATTCAGAGATAGGCGAGTCAGTGATGAAGTTGGAATTGATCCAAAACAAGCGCTAATATCCGCGTTGGTTTGAAAATACTGTGTTGCGTGGGGGCTCGATTGACATCTACCCCTCGCGCGCATCTTCATCTTCAATGGCAAAATGCCGTCAGATAGTTTGAAAGGAGTAGTGTAATCATGCAGCAAGGAAAGGTTCTCGTCGCCCAGGGTGGCGGGCCGACCGCGGTCATCAACCAGTCCATGGCCGGTGTGGTGCTGGAGGCGCGCAAGTTCCGCAACGTCGAGTTGGTCTATGGCGCCTATCATGGCGTATCGGGAATACTCAACGAAGAGTTTCTAGATCTCACCCAGGAAACCAGTCACAACATCGAGATGGTGGCAAATACACCGTCCTCGGCGCTCGGTTCGACGCGCGACAAGCCCGATCTGCGCTATTGTCAGGAGATATTCAAGGTTCTCAAGGCGCACGGGATAGACTATTTCTTCTACATCGGCGGCAATGATTCATCCGATACCGTCCGCATCGTCAGTGAAGAAGCTCAGAGAGCCAGCTATCCGCTGCGCTGCATCCACATTCCCAAGACCATCGACAATGACTTGGTCGGCAATGACCACACGCCCGGATTTCCCTCAGCGGCGCGCTTCGTCGCGCAAGCCTTCATGGGCGCCAACCTTGACAACGCTGCCCTGCCGGGCGTCTATCTGGCGGTGGTGATGGGACGGCATGCCGGCTTTCTGACCGCCGCATCCGCACTGGGCAAGAAGTTCCCCGATGACGGGCCGCACTTGATCTATATCCCGGAGCGCACCTTTTCCGTCGACGGATTCGTGGCTGATGTCAAGGCGGCCTACCACAGGTACGGCCGTTGCGTAATCGCCGCGTCGGAAGGCATCCACGACGCGCAAGGAGTTCCCATCATCACCAAGTTGTCAAGCCGAGTGGAACGTGACGCCCACGGCAACGTTCAGCTTTCAGGCACGGGCGCGCTAGCGGATTTGCTCTGCAACGAAATTAAGAACGAGCTTGGCATAAAAAGAGTGCGCGGCGACACCTTCGGATACTTGCAACGCAGCTTCATGGGTTGCGTCTCCGATGTCGATCAGCGTGAAGCCAGGGAAGTCGGTGAAAAAGCGGTGCAATTTGCCATGTGGGGCGACCGCGACGGTTCGGTGGCGATCAAGCGCACCGGTTTTTATTCAGTCGACTATCACTTGCTGCCGTTGGCGGAAATTGCCGGCAAGACACGCGTCATGGAAGACGAGTTCATCGCGGCTAACGGAACGGATGTGACCGATGCGTTCCGACTCTATCTGAGACCGCTGTTAGGCTCGGGGATGCCCGACGCATACAGGCTGCGTCTCCACAAAGTAAACAAGATACTGGCTCCAGGCGGATAAGCGAGCCTGGCCAGTGTCGCTCAGAGCGCGGTTCCGCGCTTGGATCAATCGCCGAAGGAGATCCCCATATCCCGGCCAGTTTGAAGGGTGTCGCAATCCAGCGGAACTCCCTTCATGCGACCGGCAACCTCTTCCAGCGCCACGTAATTGACGTTGGGAAACGCCAGCGCCACCATCACGCCACTCTTGCCGTCTTCCAGTGCCCGCACGGCGGCGGTACCAAAACGCATGGCGGCAAGACGATCAAAGGACGTCGGGCTGCCGCCGCGCAGCAGATGTCCCAGCACCACCACCCGCGTGTCCTTGCCGGTGCGATCTTGCAATACCTTGGCGACTCGCTCACCTACCCCTCCAAGGCGCTCGGCGTGGCCGATTTCCGCAGGTGCAAGAATCGCCCGCTGGCCGTCAACTGCTTCGGCGCCTTCGGATACCACTACCAGTGAATACATGCGGCCTTCGTTGTCGCGAGAGCGAATCTTGGCAGCCACCTTTTCAAGGTCGAAGGGAATTTCCGGTATCAGAATGGCGTGGGCACTGCCTGCGATACCTGCGTGCAGCGCAATCCACCCGGCGTAGCGTCCCATCACCTCGACCACCATCACGCGCTGGTGACTTTCGGCAGTGCTATGCAGTCGATCCAGACATTCCGTGGCAAACGCCACGGCCGTGTCAAAACCGAAGGTGGTAAAAGTCTTGTCCAGGTCGTTGTCGATCGTCTTGGGCACACCCACGACCCGAAGACCCTTCTGGTGCAGCGCGTTGGCAATGGTCAGCGAACCGTCACCGCCGATCGAAACCAGGGCATCCAGTTGCTTCATGGCGAAGTAAGTCAGGATTTCGTCCGATCGGTCGACATCCTTGGTGGTCCCGTCCGGCATCTGCACCGGGAAATGCAGCGGATTACCCTTGTTGGTGGTTCCCAGAATGGTGCCGCCCAAGTGTCCGATGCCTCTTACCGTGCTTCGTGTCAGGCGGTACACCCCGCCCTCGGGATAACGCTCGGGGAAAAGAATCCCGTTGAATCCTTCATGAATACCGTAGGACTCCCAGCCTCGGTTCGCCGCGGCAATGACGACCGCCCGTATGACGGCATTGAGTCCCGGCGCGTCTCCGCCGCCGGTACAGATGGCAATGCGTCGAATCGGATTGGCCATGAAAAATCCTCCCGGATAGCTGTTTAGCGCGCTAGCGCTTCGAAGGCACGTTTGCGGATCTCTTCGACCTTACCTTGTCCGGATATCTTGCGGTTCTTAGGAGCCTTAGCGTCTCCCGTCGCGGCCCATTTACTGTAGTACTCGATCAGCGGCTTGGTCTGGGAATGGTAGATCGCCAGACGTTTTAGCACGGTCGCTTCCTGGTCGTCGTCGCGCTGGATCAATGGCTCCCCGGTGACATCGTCCTTGCCGTCAAGCTTGGGAGGGTTGAACTTGACATGGTAAGTGCGGCCCGATGCCATATGCACACGACGCCCGCTCATGCGGGCGACGATGTCGCCATCCGGGACATCGATTTCCAGGACGTAATCGATCATCACGTCGGCAGCCTTCATCGCTTCGGCTTGGGGAATGGTGCGCGGGAATCCGTCGAGAAGGTAGCCCTTGGCGCAGTCGGGCTGTTGCAACCGTTCCTTCACCAGGCCGATGATAATCTCATCGGACACGAGTTTTCCCGAATCCATCACCGTCTTGGCTGCGAGTCCCAAAGGCGTCCCCGCCCGGATCGCAGCCCGCAACATGTCACCGGTGGAAATCTGCGGAATCGAATATCGCTCGCAAATGAAGGTGGCTTGAGTCCCTTTGCCAGCCCCGGGTGGTCCAAGAAGTATCAAACGCATGACGGCTCCTGAAGAGATTATTGAATTAGCCATCTTACATCCAGGGATTTAAACATATTTTGAAAATGTATTGATAACCACATAAGAGAACACGCGGTTTCAGTTTCCCAGCCGAATGAATTCACGGCGCACACGTTCGAGGTCATCGGCAGTATCGACACCCGCCACCGGTGCATGCTCGCAAACCACCACCCGAATCGGGTAGCCGTGCCACAGCGCGCGCAACTGTTCGAGTGCTTCGTCGCATTCCAGGGGTGAGGGCTGGAGTTCCCCGTACTTGCGCAGGAATCCGACGCGATAGGCATACAAGCCGATATGCCGTTGTGCCTGCAATTCGGGTGGAAGGACATCCTGCGTTACGCCAAAGGCATCTCGACACCAGGGTATCGGCGCGCGGGAGAAATACAGTGCGCGTCCGTGTTTATCACTGACCACCTTGACCACGTTGGGATTGAAGAAGTCTTCGGCTGCGGTGATTGCGTGGCTGGCGGTGGCCATGGCCGCTCCGGGATCCGCGGATAATGCTTCAGCGACCGATTCGATCAACAGCGGATCAATGAGCGGTTCGTCGCCTTGGAGGTTGACCACAATTTCATCGTCCCCCCAGCCGAGTCTGACCGCGACCTCGGCGATGCGATCGGTGCCGCTGGGGTGGTCGAGCCGTGTCATCAGGCCCAGGACACCCAGCGGCTCGACGGCGGAAAGAATGTCCTGGTGGTCCGTGGCCACCCAGATGCCATCATTTCTGCAGCGTTGCGCCGCCTCGACGACGCGCACGATCATTGGCTTGCCGGCGATGTCCGCCAAGGCCTTGCCGGGCAGCCTTGTGGAAGCGTGGCGTGCCGGGATGACGATGCGCAACATCAACGGCCTCAGGCCTCTTCCGGCGGCAGGCTGCGCGCCTCATCCTCCAGCATCACCGGGATGTCGTCCTTGATCGGATAGGCAAGCCGGCAAGGTTTGCAGACCAATTCGGCTTGCGCCTTGCGATAGGCGAGCGGGCCCTTGCAGATCGGGCAGACCAGAATTTCAAGCAGGCGGGCGTCCATGCGGCTTCTCCAGGATGCACTGTTCAACATGAGTGGCAAGATCGGATCCAGCCTTTGCGGCCGTGACTTGGGCCGTCACCGGCATGACCCACACGGGGCGCTCGGTGAGTCCTGAGCATTTTACCGCATCTTTCTCGGTCATCAGGAGCGCGTCTGCGCGTATCGATGAAAGATCGCCGGCCCGATAACGGTGATGATCAGGAAATGCGTGCGCGGCAAAATTCAGGCCCAGCCCGGTGAGGTGATCAAAAAAACGCTGCGGGACGCCGATCCCTGCAATAGCGGCAAGATTCAAATGCCTCAGTTCGAAAGCCGTGCAAGTCTTCGTCGGATCGGCAAGCGAGTAGAAAGTAGTGCCGTGAAGTTCCAGTTGGAATGTGGCAATCTCGCTTGCGGGGAGCTTGACTGGGCCGTTGAGCACCAGCGCATCGACGTGCCGAAGTCGCCCTGCGGGCTCACGCAGCGGGCCGGCCGGCAGCATCCGGCCGTTCATCAAACCGCGCGCATCGACAACCGCAATCTCGACGTCCCGTGCCAGCCGGTAATGTTGCAGGCCGTCATCGCTGAGGATCAAATCGCATTCGGGATGGATTGCCAACAAGGCCCAGGCGGCCGCGACCCGGTCTTGCCCTACGAACAGGGGCAGGCCGCTGCGCCGTTTGAGCATGAGCGGCTCATCCCCGACCTGCCGCGCCTCGCTATCGGCACGCACTTCACTTACTTGCCGGGAATGGATCTCACGGCCATGACCGCGACTGATGATCCCGGGATGCCAGCCGCGCTGCTGGAACTCCTGCGCCAGCCAAAGTGTCAATGGCGTCTTGCCGCTTCCGCCGACGGTGATGTTGCCGACCACCACCACCGGCACCGGCAAATGCTGGCTTTGCAGAATCCCAAGACGATACAGCGCGCGCCGCAGCCCTGCCGACAAGGCAAAGATACCCGACACCGGCAGCAGCAGCGCCGTGAGCAATCCGCGCCCGTGCCAGGCATTTTGCAGCTTGCTGCTCACTTGCATGCGTCAAGTGGAAGCATGGGATTCGGCGCGAAGCGCACCGGTCAACGGTTGGTGCTCTGGGTGGCGAAGGAGATGTGGGACAACCCTGCCTGCTGCGCAGCCTGCATGACATCGATGACGCTCTGATGGGACGCCTTGGCGTCGGCACTGATGACGACCACCGGCTCTTTGCCGGAATTGCTGTTGCCCAGCGCACGTCTGAGCGCCAGGCTGATGGTCGCGACGTCGCGAGTTCCAAGGGCGCTATTATTGACCATCACGTCCCCCTGATCACTGACGACGACGTTGATCTCATTCGGCTGGTCCTGCGACTGCTGGGCTTCGGCGGTGGGAAGGTTGATCTCCAGTCCGGCATATTTCGAATATGTCGTGGTGATCATCAGGAAGATGAGAATCACCAGCAGTACGTCGATCATCGGAATCAGATTGATCTCCGGTTCCTCTTGCATGCGTCCGCGGTGGAAATTCATGGCCGTGTCCCCGAAGGCGAATTACTTGCGTTCGCCGTGCACCAGTTCGACGAGCTTCACCGCCTGTTGCTCCATCTCAATCACCAATCCTTCGACCGTAGCGCGAAAATGGCGGTAAAAGATCATGCTGGGAATGGCGATGATCAGGCCGAAACCCGTGTTGTAAAGTGCAACCGATATCCCATGGGCGAGCGCCTGCGGGTTATTGCCGGAGGCGGTGGGCGAGCCGAAGATCTCGATCATGCCGACCACGGTGCCAAAAAGCCCCATCAGCGGACTGATCGATGCGATGGTGCCAAGACTCGTGAGGAATCGCGCCATTTCATGTGCCGCCCCGCGTCCCGCCTCTTCGATCGACTCTTTCATCACCTCGCGTGAACTCTTGACGTTGCGCAATCCCGCTGCGAAGACGCTGCCGAGCAGCGAATGCGCCTCAAGTCGTTGCAGCATCTGTTCTGACGCGCCATTCTGGCGGTAGTCGCCGACCACACTGACCAGCAAACCGGAAGGGATGACCTTGGTGTGGCGCAGCGCAGTGGCGCGTTCGATGATCAAGGCAACGGCAATGATCGACGCCAGCAGGAGTGGGTAAATCGGCCAACCGGCGGCCTGGATGATAGAAAACACGAAACGCTCCTTGCGACTGCAATAGAAGCGCGCACTTTAGCCTGTGGCGCCGATTTCGGCAAGGCACTGAAACGCCGCACCGGGTGCTTCCGTTACAATCCGGGCCATGTCGATCTTGCCGCAATCCACGCTTAGGGAAGACGCACGAAGCCTTGCCGCCTCCTGGCGCGCAAGCTTGGATCAGGCGTCCTCGCTTCCAGCGCGGACATCCATTCCGTCCAACGGCCAGGATCTGACGATCGAGGCTTTGGCGGAATTCAGCGCTGCGACCGTCCAGAGCGGGAAAACCTTGTTGCTGGTGGTTCCCGACGACGAATGGTTGCCGGAACTCTCCAATGCCCTGGATCTCGCCCTGCGCCCGCTCTGCCTGGTTCTGCCGCGGCAGGACTTCGCCGCCGCAATTGCCCTGCGAGCGACCCTGGCACTGCTCAAGAGCCGTCTCTCGCGCAGCAGCGAATCTGCTTGGGCGGTTGCCTGGGATGCGCAACGGACCCGCCTCGAGCGGCATGCTGCATTGTGGCAACTCACGCTGAACTGGAGTTCGTCCGGCCATGCTGTTAGCGCCTGGCCAAGTCAAGTCAACGAACTATTTCCGGTCTGCATCCTGCCCCGGGGCCACGCAGAAAACATCAGTGGAGCCCCACGCGACGTGTTGCTGGTGCTACATTCTGAGCGCATCGCGGCGAACATCCCCAAGCTGCTGGCACTCGCCAAACAGGCCCTGCTGCTGCAAGATGTTGCGGCGGCTGCCGGGAGCCTCGCTCCGCTCGACGAGCAGACTCGCCTCAACGCCGAGTATGAAATGCTGGCCCAGGAATTAGGCGACATGGAGCTCGAATTCGCTACCGTCCAGGCCGAGTTGGCGGAGTTCACCCGTGTCTATCATGCGCTGGTCGGCGCTCGCATGACCGAACTTGACGTGCTCCAAGCCAGGATCGCCAGCTGCTGCGCCGATCGGATTTCCGCGGACGAAACGGTCTTATATCAAGCTGAACAGGCCCAAGCCCAAGCCGAACGATCGCGGCGCGAATATCAGCGATTTGCCGAACTGGACAGAGAAGCCGAAAAGCCCTTCGCCCCTACCGGCGATCTGAAGCGCCTGTTCCGCCAACTCGCCCAGAAGATACACCCCGACCGCGCCGAGGATGAAAGCGACCGGGCGTGGCGCACCGAGCTGATGAGCGAGGCCAATCGCGCCTATCGCGCTGGCGACGAAATGGTATTGCGCGAAATACTCGCCCAGTGGCAAGGCGGCCGAGACGATCAAACATCCGGAAGACGACGGGACGCCACCACCCGAAGCTTGGCCCGGCAGGTGGCGCGGATGCAGCGGAGATTGACTGAGATCGAGGCCGAACTCAACCATCTGCTTGCCTCGCGCCTTTATGAGTTGTTCGTCGCAGCCAGCGTGGCCCGTCAACGTGGCCGAGATTTGCTCGAGGAAATGGTCGGGCAGATCGATGCGCAAATCGAACAGGCACGACAACGCCTCGAAGAACTCGAGGCTGTCTGAACCGATAGTCAATCTCAGTTCAGTTTGTCGCCGTGTTGAACCCGTTCGAGGAAGGCCTGCGCCGACTCGTTGCCGAGATTCGCCGCGCTGCGCAGCCATTTCATCGCCAGACGCAAGCTGCGCGTCACTCCATCACCGCGATAATGGGCGCAGCCAAGTTCGTACTGCGCATCCGCCTCACCCAATGCCGCCGCCTTGCGCAGCCAGCGTCCGCCCTCGCGCGCATTCAGGGGACAGCGTTGTGCTCCGTGCCCGTGCAGCAAACAGAAACCGAGGCTGTACATGGCGTAGGCGTCCTCGTGCTGCTCCACAGCCTGCATGAACCAGCGCAAGGCCTCGCGGTAGTTTTGCGCGATGCCTTGGCCGAAATAGTACATGTCGGCAAGCGCGAGCTTGGCGTCGAACAAGCGTGCCGCCTTCCTGTACCAAGCCATTGCCTGAGCCGAGTCTGACTCAATGCCTACGCCATACCGATAACATTCGCCAAGCATGAATGCGGCTCGACGGTGGCCAAGTTCCCCGGCCTTGCGATAGAACGCCACAGCTTGGATCAGGTCGATGGCGACGCCATCCCCACGCAGCAAGCGCTCGGCACGAGAGTAGCAATAACGTTCCAGTTCGCCCAGTGCCGGTTGCCAGCCACATTCCCCCGCGGCACGCAGCATTTGCTCGCCGCGCCCCAGATCGATGCGAACGCCGATGCCATGCAAGTGGCATCGCCCCAGTTCGGCCAGGCCATGCGGCTCGCCAGCCGAGGCCGCCGCGCGGTAGTGGTCAATCGCCTGAGCGTAGTCACGCGCTACCCCCTCGCCGAGTTCATAGCATTCACCCAGCCAGACCCCCGCCGACGCGTCATTGCCGTCGGCCGCGCGCCGGTACCAGGCAACCGCCAACTGTTTGTTTTCGACCACGCCGTCGCCGCAACGGTAGCAATGGCCGAGCTTGAGCCGGGCGCGCGTATGCCCCTGCCGCGCCGCCGCTCGATACCAGCGGATCGCCTCCACCATGTCCTGAGCCAAGCCGCCGCGGCCGAAGGCGTGCCACTCGCCGAATTCGTATTCGGCATCGCGATTCCCGAGATCGGCTGCGCGACGATACCAGCCGAGGCCTGCCTGCGGATCACGGGTCACACCATAGCCAAAGACATGGCACTGTCCCAGCAAGAACATCGCGCCGCCAATCCGCTTGCGTGCCGCAGCACGAAACCAGCCGACCGCCTCGGCATAATCCTGAGGCAGGCCTTCGCCTGCATACAGGCACATGCCGTAGCAGTACATCGCCGCGGCGCTGCCAGCGTCGGCCGCCGACCGCCACAGGCAAGCCGCCTCGGCACGATTCTCTGCGACCCCACGACCGAAGAAACAGCAGCGCGCCAGCAGGTCGCGGGCGCGGTCGTGCCCCTGCTCGGCGGCCAGTCGCAACCAGCGAACTGCTTCCACAAAGTCACGGCGGCCGTCGATGCCGAAGTAATGCGCACGTCCGAGCCAATACTGAGCCAGGCGTGCCCCCATGCCACCCTTGCTGGCAGCATGGCGAAATGTCAGCAACGCCCGCTGCGCATCCCGTGCAATCCCGTGTCCGCGCAACAGACACAAACCGAGCCAAGTCATTCCGCGCAGATCCTGGCGCTTGGTGGCGCACTCGAACAGCCTTGCCGCCTCGGCATGATCTTTGGGTATGCCGAAGCCATGATAGAGCAGCCAGCCGAGCACCGCCTCGCCGGAAGCACAACCGCACTCGGCACTCATCGATGCCCATCGCAGCGCCAGAACATGCGATTTGTCTACACCCTCACCAACCGCAATGCGCCAACCAAATTCTGCCTGAGCTTGTGAATTGCCGGCATCGGCCATCCGTGACAGCTCGGCTAGCGGCAAGTTGCGCCAGAATTCGTCGACCGGTCCGAGCAGTTCGATGCCCTGCGCCACGCCCCGTTCGATCAGACTGGTTTCGAGCGCCTCCCTGAAAATGCCGAGAAGCGCTGGCGAATGCAACGGAATCAGTGAATCAGACATCACACAAGATTGGTCAAATCGGTCGGCCACCCGGCGGAGCAGCATCAGAGGAGAAGTCGTCCGCAAGATTACCGTAGTTTGTCTTGGTTTATCTAGCGGATAGACTTGGGTGTCGCTTCCAGTTGATACCAATGTCATTTAATCAAGGCCGTCGGCTTATCCACAAAATCTGTGGATAAGCTTGTGGATTGACAACCAGTGATGGCGGTAAATCGGCTTGGAGTAAGGCTTTTTTCTGGACCGCCACAAAATGAAGCTTTTGTGACACCCATTACAATACAGTCACTTAGAAAAACGTTCGGCTCTACACGCGGGTTCCGGCGAGGTCCGCCGAGTTTCGCCGATCGACGTGTGGATTCCGTTACAATCCGGGCTGCGTTCTTGGACTATTGTCAACTGCCGGGTCAACCACCGCATGATTCCTGACGTTCTGACCGTTTCCCAACTGAACCGCCTCGCTCGGGAGATTCTGCAGCAGAATTTTCCGCTGTTTTGGGTCAGTGGGGAAGTTTCCAATCTCACCCGCGCGACGTCAGGACATGTCTATTTCTCACTCAAGGATGAATCCGCCCAAGTACGTTGCGTGATGTTCCGCAATCGCGCCCAGTTGGTTTCCTGGCGACTGGAAAACGGCCAACAGGTTGAAGCGCAGGCACTGGTGACGCTTTACGAAGCGCGCGGCGACTTTCAGCTAAACATCGAGGGTTTGCGCCGGGCGGGAATTGGAGCGCTGTATGAAGCCTATGCCCGGCTGCGGGGTCTGCTGGAGCGCGAGGGCATGTTCGCTCCCGAGAAGAAACGGCAGTTGCCGCGCTTCCCCCGCCGCATCGGCATCGTCACCTCGCCACAGGCGGCAGCGCTGCGTGACATCATGACCACGCTGCGCAGGCGCGCCCCTCATCTGCCGGCAATCCTTTATCCAGTTCCCGTCCAGGGAGACGGCGCTGGCGACAAGATCGCCGCGGCAATTCTGCTGGCCGGGGAGAGGTCCGAATGCGACGTCTTGATCGTTGCGCGCGGTGGCGGAAGCATTGAGGATCTGTGGGCTTTCAATGAGGAATGTGTGGCGCGCGCCATTGCCGCCTGTTCCTTACCGGTGATCAGTGGCATCGGGCACGAGACCGACACCACCATCGCCGATTTTGTCGCCGACCGGCGCGCGGCTACGCCAACTGCGGCGGCGGAACTGGCCAGCACCGGCTGGTTTGCTGCAGCGCACGAACTGGCAGCACTTGGCGGCGCTATGCAGCGCAGCGTGCGCATGTTGATTGAATCAAGGATGCAGCGCCTCGACCTGCTCGCACACCGTCTGCTTCATCCCGGTGCTCGGGTAAGGCGGGACCAGGAGGTTATCGCGCACCACTTGACCCGCCTGCATGCGGCACTGGCGAGACGATTGCGGCACCATGCCATCGCACTGGAACGCTGGCGCTGGCGGCTCCGCCAGGCGCGTCCGTCCATCGAGGCACACGCGTCGCGCCTGGCGCTCGCCAACCAAAGGCTCAGTGCCACGACGGCATGGTGCCTGGCGAAGCAGCAACAGCGACTTGGCAACCTGGCCGCGGCCCTCACTCAACTCAGTCCCCAGGCGACACTGGAGCGCGGCTACAGCATCGTTTGCGGCAGCCGCGGCGAGGTGGTAAGCAACAGCAATCAAGTGGCCGCGGGAGACGTCGTCGAACTGCGTTTTGCCGAAGGCTGGGCGCACGGGCGTATCGAACAAAGAGGATGAACATCAATAACCTGAAAGCAAGAATGGTTGCGCTAACCGGATCGGAACCCTCAGCGTAATTCCTATCGTTCCGTGAACCCCTATGCTAGACTTCCGGCTCGTTTTCAAAAGGAGCAATTAGCCATGGGCACAATTTTCCAGTCCCTCGGACGGACCATCACCGCAGGCATTGTTCTGCTGATCTTGATCATTCTCCTGGTGGGCGCTGCCACCGGCTCGATGATCGCTGCCGACCACGCGTGGTCGATGTTCTTCATGCGCTGGCTGCACGTCTTATCCGGTGTCATGTGGATCGGGCTGCTATGGTATTTCAACTTCGTGCAGATTCCGTCTATGCCCAAGATCCCCGATGAGCAGAAACCGGCGATCGGAAAGGTAATCGCACCCACGGCACTCTTCTGGTTCCGTTGGGCGGCTCTGGCAACGGTAGTTACGGGTGTCCTGCTCGCTTCGATGACCGGCTACCTGGCTCAGGCATTGATGTTCTCCAGACCGGTCCTCGCCATCGGCATCGGCATGTGGCTGGCCTTGATCATGGCCTTCAACGTGTGGTTCATCATCTGGCCGAACCAAAAGAAAGCGCTCGGCATCGTGCAGGTCGAACCCGCCGAAAAGGCCGCTGCCGCACGCCTGGCGATGCTGACCTCGCGCTTCAATACCATGTTGTCGATTCCGATGCTTTATTGCATGGTGGCCCAGCAAAACGGCGGACTCTGATATTTCCGGCAGCACCGGTGCCGGACGATAAGAAACGCGGCTGCGGCCGCGTTTCTTATTTCGGATGCAAACGCCGGGCCATGATTGAACGCACCATGGCCATCGAAGATGTGTCCGGCACCGCATCGCCAGGCATGGGCAAGAGATTCTTCTAGCGTGCCGCCGGTGCCTTGTCGATACCGTTCAATTGAGTCCCGCTCGACAGTCCCCTGCTGCGGAACCAACCGGCGCTCATCTCCAGGGCGAATTTCGCCGGTTTCGCCGCGCAGTGGTTCATTTCGGTTTGTGGCAACATTTCCTCAATGTTGATGATGCGTCCGCTGGCGTCGATGAACGCCACGGAAAGTGGCATCAGGGTGTTGCGCATCCACATGCAGTGCTGCGCCGCTTGGTCAAAGACGAACAGCATGCCGTAGTTGGCCGGCAGGTTCTTGCGGTACATCAGGCCTTCGGCGCGCGATTGGGAGGTGTTGACCACCTCGGCCCGGATACGGTGAATACCGGCGCTGAGTTCCAGAGATCCTTGGGACCGGGCGCCAACTGTCGCCAGCAGCAGTGTGGCGACAACCAGGGGTTTTAGCGAAGGCCTTGTCATCATATGCAATCCGTGATTGGCACCAAAGAAAAAGGCAGGGTCACCCCTGCCTTTCTGGAACTGCCCAGAATGATTACTTCTTGGCGTCTTTCTTGTCGTCCTTCTTCTCTTCTTTCTTGGCGTCTTTCTTTTCGTCTTTCTTGGGCTCTGCAGCCTTGGCGGCCGGGGCGGCAGCCTTGTCGTCCTTCTTGGCAGCGGGCGCAGCAGCCTTGTCGTCTTTCTTGGCGTCGGCTTTCTTCTCAGCCTTCTTCTCGTCCTTCTTCTCATCCTTCTTCGGCGCATCGGCGGCGAAGCTGGACACGGACACGGCGGCGAACATCGCAGCAATCAGAACGGATAACAGTTTGCTCATGGTGTATTTCCTCTTAAGTGGATGATTTAAATACGACCGATTTTTAATGGGCCGCAAAGATTGTAACGCAACTACTACTCGGGGACCAACTGTCCAACAGAAAATGAAAAGGGCAGGTCACCCCGCCCTCCAATCACCAATTACTTCTTGGCTTCTTCTTTAGCAGCTTTCTTGGCCTTCTTGGCTTTCTTGGCCTTCTTGGCCTTGGGGGCAGCGGCGTCAGCCTTGGGGGCATCGGCAGCCGGCTTGGCTTCGGCCTTGGCCGGGGCGGCAGCAGGCTTGGCAGCGGGAGCCGGAGCTTGGGCAAATGCCGACGAAGCGGCAAAAGCGGTAACGATCAGTGCGGTCAGAAGCTTGCTCATTTTGATCCTTTCGAGATTAGTGTAGGCCATTGACACTACGGGATAAAAACTGGTGTCCTAGCCTATAACGCGCGATCTGGGCAGCGGTTGACAGTGGATGTTGATTTCCAAGCAACTTCGCGCCAGGACCCGGGTGCCAAACCCGCCAAATTCCAGGGCCCTATCGACCAGCGGATCAATCGCAAGGTTGGCAAGCCCACCTTGGCGGTCATGCGCCTGACCTGGCGGTTCTTGCCTTCGCGCAACTCGATTTCCAGCCAGGCAGTCGGGATGGCCTTGCGTATGCGGATCGGTGGATTGCGCGGCCACAGACCTTCCGGCTCGGGTATCCGTCGGACCCGACACGGCTGTGACCTGAAATCGCCCAGATCCAGGCCCGATGACATTCTCTCTAGCGCCAACGCATCGGGAATGCCTTCCACCTGCACCCAGTAGGCCTTCGGCTGTTTGTGGCGCGGGTCGGATATGCGCTGCTGCAGGCGACCGTCATCGGTCAATATCAGCAATCCTTCGCTGTCGCTGTCCAGCCTCCCGGCGGTGTAGATTCCGGCCTGCGGAAGATAATCCTTGAGCGTCGGACGACCGTCAGACGAAGTGAATTGGCTCAACACCCCGTAAGGCTTGTTGAATAACACAATGCGGCTCAAGAATGACTCACTTGATGCCTGTTTTGGATTCCCCCTGCATTGCCGAATCTAAGGGACTCGTCGTAGGGAAAGAAATCCTTGACCAAGCCACGGCGTATTTCCTGCTGGGCCGCCTGCCAGAAGCCTGTATCAAACAAGTCCGCGTGGTATTTCATGAAGGCAGCGCGGACCAGCGGTGACGTCAGCAGGAAGGATGGCAATTCCTCAGGGAAGACATCGGTGCGGGCCACCGAATACCAGACTTCTCCTGACATTTCCATTTCCGGGTAGGGTGCCGGCGGAATCTTGCGGAAATTGCAGTCGGTCATGTATTCGATTTCGTCATAGTCGTAAAACACTACCCGGCCATAGCGGGTGACGCCGAAATTCTTCCACAGCATGTCGCCTGGGAAGATATTTGCAATGGCCAGTTCCCGAATGGCATTGCCGTACTCGCGCACGACATTGTCGATGTCAGTCTGACGGTTCTCCCGCTCCGCCTTTTCGAGATACATGTTGAGCGGTTCCATACGCCGCTCGATATAGAGGTGCCTGATGACGAGGTCATTCCCGTCCTCTTCAATCAGCGATGGCGCCAATTGATACAACTCGTCGAGCAATGCTTGAGAAAACCGCGCCTTGGGCAAGGCGACATTGGAAAACTCCAGCGTGTCAGCCATGCGACCGACCCGATCGACCTGCTTGACCAACTGATACTTGCGCCTGACTGTGGCGCGGTCTGTGTCCTTGGAAACCCCGAATACGTCTTTGATGAGTTTGAACACGTAAGGATAGGAAGGCAAAGTGAACACCAGCATCACCATGCCACGAATGCCCGGTGCAACAACGAACTGATCCTGCGAATGGTGCAAATGGTGGATCAGGTCCCGGAAGAACATGGTCTTGCCCTGCTTTCCCAAACCCAGCATGGTGTATAGCTCTGATTGCGGCTTGCCCGGCACGATGCTGCGCAGGAATTGCACGTAGGCTGACGGCACTTCCATGTCGACCATGAAATAGGCGCGTGATAGCGAAAATAGCATGCTGATACGCCAAGCATCCAGCAGGATGGTATCGACGAACAGTTGGCCTGTTTCAGTGTGCAATACCGGGACGGCAAACGGGTATTCGATTCCGCCGTTGATCGCTTTGCCGATGACATATGCGGCCTTGTTGCGATAGAACGGCGAGTACAGAACCTGGATCTGGAAATTGTAGTCAGGGTCTGGCAAGACGCCCAGATGCCTCTCGATCGCTTGGCGAATGGAGGCAACGTCGCGATCGAGATCCTCAAATGGCCTCTGCCAGCCGAATTCCGAGAGAATTTGCCGAATTGCCCCGCCAAGGCCGACTTCGTTGGGATAGTAGCTGCGATACGCAGGTGGATCGGAGCCGATGAATTCGGTGGAAATCGCCGGTCTCACAAAAATGAAATCATTGTGAAAATAAGTCCGATGCAGAATCTTGCAGAATACCGAATTAAAGAACGTCTCTGCCAGTTCAGGCTGCTTGTGATCAAGCAGCAGGCCGATGTAACGCAGCTTCGCCTGCTGCCAGTCTGTATTGTTGAGTGATTCGGCATTCAACTCTGTGTGCAAGCGGTCGATGGTTTCCTGGACACGGTCGTCATAGAACTGGATGCGATCGCGCACCGCAGTTTGGACCGCGTGCCAGTCCCCATTTTCGAAGCGTGTCTTGGCCAGAGCGGAGGATTCCCGAAAGAGTCGATAATGCTTGTTGAAACCCTCGACCAGCGCCAGAGCGATGCTTCGAGCAACGACGCTCTGATTGACAGGTACGTCCATATTATCCCCGACCGAATTGCGCAATTTGAAGCATGCGCGATTCTAGCAGCCGCGCCAATCGCCGAACTGGAGGCGATACGTTTTCCGGGTGATAATCACCGACGGAAACTGCGCCATTGGCTGATTTGAATCAAACCCACAGCGCGGGCTTGATGGCAAGATGGCCAGGCCATGGACGCTATTGGCTTACCAAATTCACCAACCCGATATGATGGAGCAGGCATGAGCACTTCGTTTATTAAGGTACCCCAGGGCGGCAAAAAAATCGTTTCCGGTCAACCGGTCCCCGATAATCCCATCATCCCGTTCATCGAGGGTGACGGCATCGGCG
>Ga0163199_1000736_pt1 | contig 20491 bp, 1 predicted proteins | sample PL_2010_150m_FD_113537 | JGI IMG/M metagenome (GOLD analysis project Ga0163199, IMG submission 113537) | Freshwater microbial communities from Powell Lake, British Columbia, Canada to study Microbial Dark Matter (Phase II) - PL_2010_150m | ecosystem: Environmental > Aquatic > Freshwater > Lake ...
GAGTTGGAAGCGTCAGGCTCTAGCGATGTAGTGTCCTCCTTTAGCGTAACGAACTTTAACGGACAGATGTTGCAGTCCAAGGCTTACATTACTTTGTCGCCCGTTTCCCCGCAGGTTCTCTTAGCTTCACGCCAGACGGGCTGCAAGCCCGCTCCGGGTTACGAGTTGGTAGGTCTCTGCGCCGACGGGACTCATCGTTCGACTTGCTCGCAGGCAGTGCCATCCTATTACTGCACGGATACCCTGCGATTGGTTTTGGACAAGGCAAAGTGCGGCAATCCTCCAGCGCCAAAAGCATCAGTGTGCTTTGACGGGACGCCGCCGCAGTCGTGCCTGTTCCAGAATGCTGGCGGGGTCTACTCGTGCAAGGCTGACACTGACAGTTGGAAGGCGTTCAATTTCGAGTCGGTAATTAACCAGACTGATTGCCTTGCCTGCGTTGGAGTGCAGGCGTTTTATTCGGAACGCTATGCATACGACTCGGCTATTTCTGTTCGGGCTTATACTTCTGTTGCTTCAGACTCGGAGTTGTTCCCAGTGTTGAATCCGGTAGCTGTAAAGCTTCTAGGAAACAAGGTGAAGATTGCGGCCGATTTGGTGTTGCCGCAAGGCGGGTTCAACGCCACTCCGGCAACGGCCGTGCTCGAGTTCCAGCGTGACGGAAGCTCTTGCAGCACTTCGCAAGTCGACAACCCTCAAGACGTGTGGTGCTCTACCGGGCTGTTTGGAGCCAGTTCCAACCTTTCGCTTCCTTTTGTCGGGGTCGAGCAAGGCGCCCAAACTAGGACGCTTCACTTCGAGCGGGAGTTTGACGTTCCTTCGGGCGTTTCATACGACGGTTCGTGGATAGTGAGGTCGCGCGTGGCGTACTCGCAGGAAGGCACTGGTTTGTCTAAAGACCTAAAGTCGGCACACTCGCAGCTGGTAGTAGTGCGCATGGCCGTTGCTTGCATCGACGACAACCCGAACGAAACAGTGGGCACGCCTTACACTTGCCTTGCTGAGCAGGCGGCCGGTTCGTGCAATAGCGCCTGCGTTGACGGCAAGACTTTTGTCGAGACTAGTGCCGGGCTGGGGGCGGCAACCGGCGAGGAGTTCCTCTGGCTTAATGCCACTCCAATTGAGGCCAAGCTCCTAGGAACTATTCCCGGACTAGACAGCAATGCCGGCATGCCTTTCGCATCGTTCTTCAACACTAACTCGCGCAATTTCACTTACTCGTTCCCGCTCATGATGTGGAGCTCTTCTATAATCGACGAGTGGAAGACGGCCAGCGCGTTCGAAGGATACAAGTCTGAAACCTCGACGTGCTCGGAAGGCATAGGCTTCTACGAATTGCGTGCAGAGTCCGCCAATGGAACTAGCGACTGGGACTACTTCTATCGGCTCAAGACGCTTCCATTGCCGAACAACTTGTTAAACACCGAGCCGAACGACGCAGGAAACTTTGACGCGTCGCTTCCCGCCAGCTTCCTCAAGGGAACAAGTTCGGCAAACTCTAGGGGCTGCCAGTTGCACACTGAAGCGCCTAGCTTTGATTGGTCGCGCCAGTCCGTCGCCTCAAGGCCGGTTGTGCTTGCTCCAGATCTTGCACAAGGAGGCGGGCCCTACTCTCCACTGCACGACAAGCCTTTATGCAATATTAATTTGCCGACTGTTTGGTCGCACACTTCTTCCGGCAACGGGGCGTATGATTGTGTTTCTTATAACTCCCAGAGGTTTGGAGGAAATTGTGGTTGCGCACTTCCGGGTTGCATTGCGGGATTGCCGGTATGCAAGGATGGCAGCGGCAACCCAGTCAATGACGTGAGGGTTTGCCCGCTTGCCGAGTGCGTTGCAACGGGAAGTAAGACTGCAAGCAAGGCTTGCGCCTGCGCTTATCGCTCCAGCCCCGGCAGTGCTTCGACTAGCTCTTCTTACATAACCAATGCCGCTTTCGTTCAAATGATGCAAGGCCTTGGCATTAACAGCAAGTATGGCTATTACTCTTCAACCGTCACTCCGGGAACTAATGCGACTTACTGCCCGCGAGAGTGCACGTTGGTCCGAGACAAGACCACGGCTATAATCGCGGGTTGCAGTTGCTCGTCGTCATATTCTAATGCGCATCCAGAAATGAATTGCAGTGGCAAGCTGCCCGGCTCAAAGAACTTGTTGTGCGGGTTCTTTAAGCAGAACGCCGGAGGAGCGGTTGCCTGTAACCCGGGTTACTGTACTCTTTCGGCACAAAGCGGCGGCTGCGCAATTGGTTCCGCACTTACTTTGTACGCCCCCGGCACCACTGACCAGACCGTAGTCATACCCCCTTCAGGGCCCGCCAGCTGCGCGGATGGAACCGCCATTGGCGCGTGTTCTTCCAGCCGGCCGTCTTACTGCAACTTGTCTGCCCAGCTTATCGATAGGGCTTCGTCGTGCAAATGTCCGGCGGGCAAGGTTGTTTCCGGCGAGTCGTGCGTTTTGCTTTCATCTTGCTCTGACGGTACGAGCGTTAACTCGTGTTCTTCGAGCAAGCCGTCTTTCTGTAATTCGGCGGGTTCGCTTGTGGATAAGGCGTCGCAGTGCAATTGTCCGGCGGGCAAGGTTATTTCTGGCGATTCTTGTGTAGTGGCGACAACTTGTTCGGATGGTACTGCGTTTAATTCTTGTTCTTTGAGCAAGCCGTCTTTCTGTAATTCGGCGGGTTCGCTTGTGGATAAGGCGTCGCAGTGCAATTGTCCGGCGGGCAAGGTTGTTTCCGGTGAGTCGTGCGTTTTGCTTTCGTCTTGCTCTGACGGGACGAGCGTTAACTCGTGTTCTTTGAGCAAGCCGTCTTTCTGTAATTCGGCGGGTTTGCTTGTGGATAAGGCGTCGCAGTGCAATTGTCCGGCGGGCAAGGTTGTTTCCGGTGAGTCGTGCGTTCTTCCAGATTTCTCGAATAGTTTGGTAATGTCGCTGCACCTTGAAGGCGACGCGATTGACTCGAGCCCCAATCATTTTGTGAACACGGCCAAAGGCCGCACCGTACAGGCAATGACCGTTGCAAACTGTAAGGTGGGCAGTTGCCTGAATTTTGACGGTACTAGCGATTACATAGAATCAAGCACGGACTTGGGTTTCCTGAAGTTCCCGTTCACCTTCTCAGTTTGGTTCAACGCTGATTCCACGCAAGTTCCCTACGCAGACATACTGGGCAATTCGGGGTCGTCCTTCACGGGGTTTGTACTGCAAAAAGATTCGGGCACCGCGCCCAACAATTTTGGTTTTGGTTACGGCACTGGCTCAAACTGGGCATCGGGGCCTGCCTTTTTGACCTTTACTTCAGGCGCGTGGCATCATTTTGTCGGAGTGCTTAACGGCACGCACTGCCTGTCTTACATCAACGGCGTGCAAGTTATGGCCGGCCCCTCTTGCAGCCAGCCAATTGCCATGACCCCCAGCGTGAAGTTCAAGGTGGGCCACGGTTATTCCCCCAGCAGCCGGGTGTTCAAAGGCAAGATTGACGAAGTGCACATTTGGAACCGCACGCTTTCTGACAACGAAGTGCTAGCGCTTTATTCTTTGGAGAATGCAGGCACGTCAGTTGGCCCGAATACGCCCACGGTCGGCACGTGTTCTGATGGTACTGCGTTTAATTCGTGTTCTTTGAGCAAGCCGTCTTTCTGTAATTCGGCGGGTTTGCTTGTGGATAAGGCGTCGCAGTGCAATTGTCCGGCGGGCAAGGTTGTTTCCGGCGAGTCTTGTGTAGTGGCGGCAACAACTTGTTCGGATGGTACTGCGTTTAATGTTTGTTCTTTGAGCAAGCCGTCTTGGTGTAGTCCGGCGGGTTTGCTTGCGGATTGGGCGTCGTTGTGTGGTTGTCCGGCGGGCAAGGTTGTTTCCGGTGATTCTTGCATCGTGCCGGGTTCTTCGGTCAGCCAGGCTATTACTTGCGTTTTCGACAATTCACGGTTGCCGCAGACGTGCAGCATTTTTTATCCTGCAGGCTCCAACGGGCCTGGCACAAATGCGGTTTTACCGGCCAGCTGCTTCGCTGTTGGTTCGTGCACGGTTGTTGTTGACCGGTCCCTCGTCTCGCAGTATTCAGAGTTTACAGCCCGTGCCGGAAGTAATTTTGTCATGGGCACCTATGGCTGGACGCCGGCCGGTATCAGTTCGCAGGACGCTTTTTACGTTCCGGCGGACGGAGTGAACCGTACGCTATATTTCAATATGGATTATAACGGGATCAACTATGCGTCCGTGTCCTCTCCCTCGCGGCAGGCTTCGCAAAACGTCACGTGTTTTACTGACGGCAACGACCCGCTGGCAACGTGCTCTGCAGAGATTCTTTCCGGGCCTAACAAGCATAAGTACTTCCATCTGGGGCGCTGCAATACGGGCGCGTGCACTTTCACGATTTCCGGCCTTAAGGACACGCGTTTGCAGTGGGTACAGTGGCGCCTTGCGGCAACCGGCGAGGCGGCTTTCGGCGGCCCGAGCAGCGTTGTTCCCGACGGCGAGGAGTGCTTGGCGAAAAACACTACGTTGTTAGATGGCAAAAACGCGCAAGTTTACTTTTTCTGCAGTCGCACGCCTACGAAGTGCACTGACGGAACGTTGGTAGGTTCGTGTTCTGCCTCGAAGCAATACTGCACTTCTTCCGGGGTGCTTGGCTACCGTGCTTCAACGTGCGGGTGTGGTGAAGGCCTTGTTGTAAAAGGTGAAGACTGCGTGTTGCAGGGCAACTTCTGTCCCGACGGTACGGCTATTGGTTCTTGCTCGGCAATCAAGCCGTTTTATTGCAGCAACGAAAGCGTTTTGTCTCCCGCGGCTTCAAAGTGCAGTTGTCCTTCTGGCTTTAATGCCGTCGGCGAGTCCTGCAAGCCTTCAAGCGGCTCGGCTTGTTCTGACGGGACGCGAGCTAATACTTGTTCGCTGACAAAGCCGTTCTTCTGTGACGCGCAAGGGTTTTTGTCCGTTTCTGCCTCGCGGTGCGGTTGCACTTCTGGTTACTCGCGGCAAGGCGATTCTTGCTTCCCTTCAATCATTGTTTCCTTGGACAAGGCTGGTTATTCTGTTGGCGAGACGGTTTTTGCGAGCGCTTCCGCAATGGCACGGTTTGGCGTCATCCGCGCGGCGTTGGGCCCGCCGGAGTACAGCGCAATGAACTGGGGTCTCGAACGTTTTGAGAATGGCGCGTGGTCAGTCTACCCTCAGGGTTATGACGACGCTTTCTTTTCCTTCCTTTCTGGCGTTACGCCTTCCCGCGGGGCCCAGGCGGTTTGCATGCAAACAACTATGGATTCAGTCTATTCATTCCCGCTTTCCAAATGGGGCCAATTGCCTTCAGGAAAATACCGCGCTTATCTGGCTTACGGGTGTGCTTTGGGCACGGTGCCTTCCCAGGGAAGTGTGAGCAAGGTGTTTGACAATAGGGCTTACAGCGCGGAGTTTACAGTTGCCGGCAAGCCTTGCTCGGCCACCAACTCTTGCGCCAGCTGTGTTTCTGCTAACGGTAATGTTACGCTTACCAATGCTGACGGAACTTGGAGCGTCTATTCCAACCTGTGCGAGGACATTTCGGCAGCGCAGTCGAGTTGCGTTGCGGGTACAAACTCGGGTAATGCCTGTTACGTGCTGGCGCGGCAGAGCCAGTATTCGTGCGTGAATGGCAACGTGGTAAACACGCTTACGGCGTGTCCTGAAGATTCATTGTGCACTGTGAACGTTGAGACTGGCGCGCCTTTTTGCAAGACAATAGGCTGCAACTGTCCTGTTAGCTACGAGCCGGTTTGCGGAGCGGATGAAAATACTTACGGCAATTCTTGCGCGGCGGCTTGCCTTGGAGTTCCGGTTAGTTATAACGGTGCCTGTAGTGTTGGCGGGTGTTTCATCACTCAAGCCCGCTTGCTGCCCGGCGCGGGCATCATTCTGCTAAACCGCAGCGTGAACATGGTGCTTGGCGCGCCGTTCGGTGTGACGTTCATCACGGGTTTGGAAGTGCATGACGGCGCAGGCAAGCTTTTTGCCGCGACAGATTCCTCTATGCTGACGCGTATTCCTAAAAGTTTGTACGCGGTTAATACTTCAGTCCTGGAGAAAGCTAGGTACAATTATGGCCGGCCGATGTTTTTGGAAACTTACGTCAAATATTGCCCGAACGTCCTTACGGATTGTTCTGATGGCACGCGCGCGGGAACGTGTTCTTATAACAAGCCCTCTTTCTGTAAGGCAAGCGGAACGCTCTCCGAAAAAGCTAGTTGGTGTGGTTGTTTCGCGGGGATGAAGGCTTCCGGCGATTCTTGCGTCGTGCTGACTTGTTCTGATGGCACGGCTTTAAACAAATGTGCTGCCAGTAAGCCCCTATATTGTAATTCTACGGGGGTGCTTGTTCAGAAAGCCCCTATTTGTGGTTGTTCGCCCGGGTATAGTGTCACCGGCGATTTTTGTGTTTAGCGTTACTTAAACCGCGTTGCGGTTGCCAGCGCGCCTGCATTATTTTTCGGGTATTGAACTAACATTATATTTTCTTCTTGGATATGCCTAGCTTTCATTGGCGAGTGGCCGGCTATTATTGCTGAGGGGCGCACTACTAGCGACGACAAGGCCAGCTATGTTCTACGCGCGCATTAACAAAAACCTTGTTTTTATTTCACTTCGTATAATTCTGGCGCAATTTTGGCTTTTGTTAGGTGCCGGTACCGGGTTTACGACACTGCCTACGCCGTTTTGACCGCCAACCATTTGTACGGTCTCGTTTTCACTTACAATTTTGGTGTCGGCATTTCTGCCAAGGCGTACGTCAACGGCGCGCTGGCGCCGGGCGGTTGGACTGGCGGGAATGGCGGCGAGAAATCGCGGGCAATCCGATCAATTAAGGCAGCCACGCTGTTTTGAAATTGCTTTTGATAGCTTTCTTGCCTTTGGGTTTTTCAACGTTTTTTCTTCTCAAACTTCATCCCAACCTTTTTATTGTTTGACTTACTGGTTTTACAATGCCTTCAGACGGGGAGGAAGTCGCTAGCGGTGGGCTTTACGAGCATATGGAAGATGCCTACTATTCGTTACTCGATTGGATGGAACAGGCTGGTGTTCCTCTCTATAAATTTGTCGACCCTTTTGAAGAAAGAGGCATTCATACCCTTCCGTTCGTGCTTATTTTCCTGCTTCTACTGTTCGCGGGACTCTTTTTTGTCGCTTTTCCGCAATCGCCTTCCGACAGTGCCTTTACGCTTGCTGTTTCTGCGGACAACCAGCCTGTTGCGAACGCAGTCATCCAAGTTTATCTTAATGAAGAGCTTATTTCAACTGGAAAGACTGGCGTTGATGGCATTGCAAAGTTTGATTCGCTTCCGGTAGAGACTCTCAAGTTTGCAGTTTCGGCAAAGAATTACGACAAGTTTGAGCGCAGTTTTGACTTGAGCACGCGTGCGCGCGCCTCGGTTGAACTTACCTGCAACGCCGCTGCCTGCAAGGCAATAGTCTTAAAGGACACGCCAACCCCCTCTCCAACTCCTCCGATTTACGTTCCCAATCCTCCCATAGTTACTATAATTCCTCCGGTAACTCCGACTCCGACTGTCTCGCTGCCTGACCCTGTTCCTTTCAGTGTGCTTGTCCGCAACGAGGCAACAGGCCAGCCTTTGCAAGGCGCTACTGCAGAGCTGCGCAAGAGCGGGACTACGCGCGTGCTGCAGACGCTCATTTCTGACGCAAACGGAATGGTTGCATTCGACCCTGTAGAGTTCGGCACAAAAGTGTATGTGATTGCTTCTGCGCCTGGCTTTCTTACTTACAATGGAATTGCAGCAGGGCAACAGATTACGCTCAACTCGAACGACTTGAGCATTTCGCTCTTGCTGCGCCCTGCAGTTTCCGCAACTGTAAACACGCTATTAGCCATAACCGGCCCGAACGGCGATCCAGTGTCGGCACTGGTAGAGTTCTACGTCAACGATTCCACTACTCCAGAACTTTCACAGACTATTGTTGGTTCTGCCAACGTGTCTCTTCCGAGGGGCGCGCGCATCCGGGCAAGAATATACCCGTCAGACCCGAGCTTTTTGAGCCAGACGGTTTCGTTCAATGCAGGCGAGCCTTTTGTGCCAATACAACTTTACGCCGGGGTAAACCCGACTGACACTCCTCTTTCTTGCGCGGTCACTTTCGATGCTGCTACCACGCAGTTGTCCATTCGGCCCGGCGAGAAGCTGCCGGTGCGCGTGATTTTCTCTAGAAAGCCCAAGGCGCCCGTATTAATCAAGTGCGATAATGCAAACGCGTACGCTACTTGTTCCGGTGCAATTTGCGTTTCACAATGCATTTTTGACGTGCCTGGAAGCAAGCTTGTTTCAGCTACTTCCGGCAACGAGTCGCAATGCATTTCGCCGCAAGTCAACGTAGTTTATGGAAACATCCGCACCGTAAGCCTGGTTATTGACAATTCTACTGTTGCGCTCAATCAAGGCTTTTCTGGAACAATAACTTACATTGGCCTGAGCCTTGACGAAGTTAGCGACATGGTTGTTTCCTGCAGTGATGGTAAACCCGCCCGCGCTCCGGTTTGCAACGTGCAGCCGGGACAATGCACGTTCCAGTGCGGGCCGTACACAACTGCAGGCAGCAAGGAAATAACCGTGACAATCGGCAGCCAGGGCGTTGCGTCTTCGACCGTATTCGTCCAACAGCCACCTGGCTGCAGTATAACCATAAACCCGCAGCTCCCAATGGCAATGCAGCTGGTTCAAATAGGAATTTCTTACAGTTATGTTTCTACCGTCTCTTCGATAAACGTTGCTTGCGGGCCAAGAACAGTAACCGCCTCTTGCACGGGGAGAAACGGCACTTGCGTGGCCCAATGCTATTTTGAACAGGCCGGCTCGTTTGCGGTAACCGCCTATTCCGGAAGCAATCCGTCGTGCGGTGCAACTGCGAGAGTACAGCCTTTAGTTGTTTCAACAACCACTTGCGCCGACGACCGGCACACCCCGGTTGGCCAGTGTTCTGCCGACGCGCCGATTTACTGCACGAGTGTCGGCACTCTTGAAAGCAGGGCTAGCCAGTGCGGTTGTCCGACTGGATGGCGCGTTTCGCCGCTTGACCCCAATTTCTGCGAAAAAAGCAGTGACAAGGGAATAGTGGGAATCCGGAATGGCGCGCTTGCCTTAGGTTTGCTGTCAAACGGAGTTGTCTCCAATATTTCTCACGCATTTTCAATGTTCAACAACACCCCGCTTATTGCCCCGGTTCAAAACGGCATCCCGACTGGTGCTGATTCAGTAGTCGCGTTCTCGGGCGGCAACTTCCAGCCTGGAAGCGCTACGGGCCAAGGGCTGATTTCGGGGACGCTCAAAGTCATTGCAATCAATGGCGCCAACCAGCCTGAGATTGCTGCAGTTGCCAACGGAAGGATTGGCGTTTCATTCAAGTCTGTGCTGGTGCTTGCCAGTGGCGTATTGTTTTTAGCCCCTACTGACGGTGCGGGCGCAATTGCTAACCCGTCAGTAATTTCCCAAGTTGCCGGAGTCACCGGAGGAATGCTCGAGATTGTCACGCTGGACGGCGGCCGGACTAGCTGTTCTGACGGAACGCCAATCGGCCAATGCTCGACTGAAAAGCCTTTCGCCTGCGGCGTTCAAGGATACCGCACGCCTGCGGCATCACGCTGCGGCTGCCCGACCGGCTGGATGGTGAGCGCAGACGACGCCACCCAGTGCGTAAAGGCCCCAACCAACTTTACTTCGTGTTCTGACGGGACGCCTTCGGCAAGGTGCTCGCTTCTAACAGTATCTTTCTATTGCGACAACGGCCAGCTAAAAGAAAGGCCAGTGTCAAAGAACTGTGGCTGCCCGACTGGCTTTGCGCCATCGCCAACTGAAGACGTTTGCGTGCCTACTACGCCTGTAACTCCTTTAACAACTTGCCAGGATGGAACTCCACAGCGTGTCTGCTCTGGCCTCAAGCCTTACTACTGCGATGCGCGCGCAGTGCTTGTAGAAAACGTTTCGGTTTGCGGTTGTCCGATTGTTGGTGGAAAGCAATTCGTGCTCAAAAACGGGGTTTGCGTCGAGCCGGCGCCCTTGGTTTGCGCCGACGGAATTACTATTCCTGGCGCTTGCAAGCCCAGCGACAAACCGTGGTATTGCGGGGTTGACGGCTCTTCCTTTTCTTCAAACGCTTCAGTGTGCGGCTGCCCAACCTTGTTTGGTGTGCAGCTAGTTGCCGACGCCAATGCCTGCATACTGCGGCCGCCGGATTTCTGTCCTGACGGTGTTACGCAAAGAAACTCTTGCAAGTTTGACGCCAAGCCCATGTACTGCCGCGGTGACGCCGGCGGCTACATCGAGAAGGCTTCGGTGTGCGGTTGCCCTGCAACTTACCTGCAGCTTGGCGACTCGTGCGTGCCTGACGCTGGAAGGCCGTCGTGCTCTGTTGATGTGTTCCCCAAGTACGTTTCTCCCGGTGTGCCCGCAAAGATGACGATACTAGTTTCCGGTTTCAGTTCAGTGCCCTTCCTTTCGCAAATAAATGCGGTGTGCGACCTTTACAAGGGAACCGCAAGCAAGCCCAACCTTTCTTACAATTCTGCAATTGGAGCGTTCAACGGCGACTGCGTGTATTCGCCAGTCCAGTTTAACGAGTCGTTCATCCGCCCGTTCATAGCCTCAATTGGCGCAGTCCAGTGCTCGTCAAGCCTTCCTGCCTTGGTTCGCGTCAAGGCAATTGCCCCCACTTCGTGCGACGTCTTCGGCACGCCGGTAAACACTTGCGTTGTTGGCCGGCCGCCAAGCTTCTGCAAGCTTTCCGGAAGCGAGTACGACGGTTTTACTGCCGGAGTTGTTGACAACGCTTCAGTGTGCAACTGCCCTGCAAACATGCACCAATCCAACGATGGTTGCCTTTCAAACGACTTGCCCACCTTATGCTACCACGACAACACCACTATTGGCCAGTGTTCTTCAAGCATTGCTTACGGCAAGCCCTTCAAGTGCAAACAGCCGGATTCAACCAACAAGTACAACACCACGCTTGAGCCGGATGCAGCGACTTGCGGCTGCCCCGCGTCCATGATGCGCAACGGAAACAATTGTGTGAATCCAACCGTTGGTGTAATCACTGTAAGCGTTCCGTCCTCTTTAGTATTGACAACGCAGGCAATCAGCGGTTTGGTCAAGCTTTCCGGCTTCAACTTCCCAGTACTTCAATACTTGCAGGCAAATCCAACTGCGCTTGACGTTGCTTGCGCTGATTCGGACGGCAGCGGTGCAGGACAAACTATAATCAACATGCAGTCCTGCTCGGCAGTTGCCCAGACGCAGTTTGACGTGACCTGCCCGCTCCAATGCATTTACCCTGCAGGCCTAAATGGCACAAAGCGGGTAGTTGCAAACTTGTCGTTCGCACAGACCTGGGCTTCCGGAGTGTCGATGGACTTTGCAGTTGCAGGCTGGCCTGCTGGAAACTGTTCCATCACTTCCGACAACCAGTTAATCCGCCTTGGCCAGCGCGTCGTGTACAACGTCACTTTCAACACTCCCTTCGACGCCAGCGGCGCGCGCCAAGTGTTCCAGGGCTCGTCACAGCAGGACGCCTACCGTTTCTCTTGTGGTGCTGTTGCCTCGCCCTTGGGCGGTCTAGTAAACCTCACGCCAGTCACAACACTCAACTGCGTTGGCAGTTCGGGCGTTTGCAAAGTTACTTGCGAGTACAACTCAACTTCGATTGACGTCAACAAGACCAGCGAGACTGCCGCAGTTTTCGAGGGATTCCCGAATGATGGGCGATTCAGGTTTTCTTGTCCTGGCCCCACTGTAAGCATAACTGACCTTCCAGCAGTAGTTAGGGTTACGGTAAAGCACGCCGGCAATCCTGTTGCAGGCGCTGACGTGACGCTTTACGAAGTGGTTTCCGGCGGTGCAAGCCAGGTGTGCAGTTTAAGCACAACGAATGCCAGTGGAATTGCGACGTTCGCATACTGCGAGTCTTCCGACGGCAGCTCGAGGCGCACTATACTACAGAATTCGTTCATGCGCGCATACGCAGACATTAGCGTTTCCGATTCGGGCGCAAACAGCGTTGCAATGTCAAACATGACTGAATCCCAGAAACTCGTAGTCTCCAACCGCAATGGCGTCAACGACATTGACGCTAACATTGATTTCGACAATGGAAAAGTAGCGGCAAGCGCTATAGACGCGCTTACCCGCACTGTGACCGAGAATCTTACTAAAGCCAGTTTCTTCGTGCGCTGCCCGTCAGTTGACTTGACTCCAACGCCCCATTTGTCCGCAACATCAAGGCAGGTTGGCAACTGTACTGGCTCTTCGTGCATTGCACAGTCAAAGGCGTTGTTGTCGCTCTGCACTGTTGCTGCAGGCGCGCCAGGCTATGCTAACGACACTTACACGCAGACTAGAATTACTTCGAACACGCCTGGTGCCAGTGCAAACACGGTTGTCGTTGCAGCATCTCTCGTGCCCTTGTCTTTCACCGCAAACTCGCTGTACGAGATTTACGAAGTAATTGATGTTGAGGGCGCCACAGTCATCGCTGGCGACCCGCTGCCCTTGTCAGACCTGAAGCTCAAGAAGGGATTCCGCTACATAGTCAAGGCAAAGCTTCGCACGCTGAACACTTCGGACAGGGTTGCAATGTACTTCCAGGCAAGCCCGGCAAAAGCTTCCTACATTTATTCGAATTCCTTCCCCGACCTATACATTCCAGAATATTCTTCCGGACAGCGCTACGAGGACAATTCCCAGTGTGGGTATGCCGAAGTCAACTATATCGACCCACCCCAGCCGCGCTACTACGATTGGCTTGAACTGCAGGCTATAAACAACTTCGTGGGCGGGCGCTCGCTTTCAATGGACCCCAACAATCCGGTGGAAGTGGCTTACCACATAATGCCCAACGACCAGCTTGAAGGCAACGCGAGCAGCCTTCGCGCGCGCAGCTTCACTTACAATTCGCGCACGCTGCCAAACTTCGTGGTCAGCCCGTTCGATGCAGGCGCGCTCAACTCAAGCAATTACGCGCGCATCCCGTTCTGCAGCGCTGCTGCAAACGAAGTTCCTTATGCCTTGCTGGAATCCGTGCGCGCATGCAGTTCTGATTACGGCTATTGCCTGACCAACACTTTCAGTCAGCCCGGAGTTTCGCCGGATTCGCGGGGAGACGGGTTCGTTGCGCAAAGTGCATTGTTGTGCGGTCCTAGCAACGAGGACCACTGCGTCAACGTGACTTCCTCGTTCAAGATACGAAACAACGAACTTGCAGGCGGGAATGCGTCGCGCGATTATTTCTTGTCAATAGCTGCAGACCCCGCTCGCTACCAGTTGGTTGAAGTGAGGTTCGCAAAGCCCGGTTCTAACACTACAATATTGCGCGCCTTGGGCGACTTGTCTGTCGTTACCTCGCGCACTTCCGGCTCAATGGTAATAGATTTGTTCACGCTCTCACCTCGCTTGGGTGGCCTTATGAACACGGCCGACCTTGCAGGCACTGCAATACTCAAGCCATTGTACCCGACTGAAGGCGAAAAGACTTTTGTCAACATCACGTATTCGTCTTCTTCAAAGACCGTCAAACTCAACCAGTACACGTTCATCGTTCCCCGCAGCGGGGTGCACACGAAGTATGGCCAAGTTTGGGGCAGCGAGTTGGTTCGCCAGCTTGAGCAGGCCGATTATGAAGTCTCGTCGTTTGGCTACGGGCAGTACCATTTCGGCGCTTTTTCCAACACTACTGCATTCAACGCTTCTTCGTGGGACTGCACTGGCGGCGAGAAGGGATGGCCTTGCCAGTACGTGCAGCTTTCCAACTTTAATGTCACGCTCTACCAGAACTTCCAAGACGCAAGCATAATTTTCAACGACCCGTCAGGCGCGTTCGTCCCCGTCTACCTTTCTTACAATGTAGTTGGCCCAACTGGCAGCGTGCTGCAGTCTTTCGACCACGTCAGCGTGTCAGGCCTGCCGTTCAAGTATTCAGTCGGCCCGCTCAATGTCAACGAACGGCTTTCGGTTGTATTGTACCTCAAGCCCCCGGTAGGCGCCGCACAAAACAGGCTGGTTGTACTCGGGGTAATCAACGGCAGCGTGGAAAACACTACTCTTGCGGTCAACGGGTTGCTTTCATCTAGAGCCAACTATGGCAAGCTCAAGATTACTGCGCGCGACGCGCTCGACTCGCGCGTTGTAAACGGCACCAAGTTCAATATCTACTACGCAGGCAACGTAAACACGATAGAGCCATGCATCTTGGGTGCCGACGACTCGTGCGTCTACCGCCTCAAGCCCATAAGCTGGACTTCGGCCTGCCCGTTCGTCCCCAACGGCGAGGCGGCGTTTTCCGGCGCAGGGTGCGTAAACGTATCGTCGGTTCCGCAAGGATACTTCAGCGCTCCAGCGCAAAAGCTTTTTGAAGACAAGACCCTGGGCGGGACTTGCTCTACTGCCGAATGCACTACTGGCTCTATTGTCGCAGGAAGGCAAAACAACATGACGCTATTCCTGCTCAAGCCGGTTTCTTCGCCTTCCGCAATACAACTAATAGAGATTCGCAGGAGCGACAATGGCGACGTGGCGTGCCGCAGCGGCGCAGCAGGGCAGGCTACCGCTCCAGACTGTATTACCCAGCCGTTTGCCCTGACTAAAGGCGTTGTTTATACTATCGCCCTTAAAGGCTCGATGAAAGAGTCAGACAAGGGTGGTTTGTTCTTTGCAGCCGGCCACAACACTGACGAAGCTCGACTCGTAACCGTGCCTTCAAGCCTGCAGGTTTCAGGCGGTACTTCCGTGCCCATTATTGGCTATTCCGCTTCGGGTTCAACCGATGCCTGTGCGGTGTTCGTGCAAGGCGCCACTCCCTTGCTTACTGCCGGGGCCAACTGGATGCAGCTGGTTTCCAACAACCTTGGCGCCGGCGACTTTGGGTTTGACTCTAGCTTCCAATTCCTTGTCCCGGCCAGCTACTCTGGAGAGTTCGTGGACTTGCAGCTTAACTCTTTTGTAGCCAACCGCTCGAATTTGGGCAAGGAGTTCTACTTCCGCTCGCCGGTTGACGACTCGCTGGGCTACGATTTCGAGAACGAGCAGACCCCGTGGTGCAAGGCAAAGACAATAAAGTTCAGCCCGCGCGCAGTTGACTCATCAACCTTGTGCAACGGGCTTGCCTGTATTTCGATGGACTTCGAGCAGGGCAGCGCGCAGTCAAGCGCAATTCCGAACGGTTTTGCGGTGACTTCCCGCAAGGCGTGGGAGACCTGGTATTCCGACCCGTATCCAAAAGTCAAGCTCAACTTCAAGATTAACGTCATAGCCAACTCGCCCGACAAGCGCATCACGCTTTCGGCCGACCCCGCGCAGTTCAAGGTTACTGACATGCAACTGACACAGTTCTGTGGCCTGGGCGCACAAGGCCTGGCAGGCGCCTCTACGGCAACTGGCTATTCTTTTGATGCCAGCGGCTGTCTTGATGTTAACGCTTCAAGCGACATTGAAGGTTTCTTGCTTGCCGATGCGGCTCCTTCAGCCGTCACTTTGCCCCAGAACGCTTCCGTAACCCTTTCTTACTTGGGCGGCGGCAAGCGTTCGGACTACGCGACTTGGCTGCAGGTGACCGACCTCGATACGGTAAACAAGACTAACTTTGCAAGCGTGACCGTTGACGCAATGCAGCGCCAAGTTACTTCGCAAGGCAGCATTCCGTTGCGTTCGACCATAGTTTGCTCTCCACTTACCGGCTCGTGCTCGTCAACCCGCTTTTATTCGACTTTCGGCAACGACTGCACCCAACTGGGCATAGACAATGCTTTCAACGAGCGCGGCACGCCTTACTGCGCGGCGTCGTGGATAGAGCTTTCCTATAATATCATTTCTTCGCCACACGTTGACACTGCCAAGCTCTCGTTTGAGCTTCCTTCCGGCGACGCGCTTATTCCCGACTTGCCCACCAGCTCGATTTTAACCGATGCGGCATACATACAGCGCAACGTGGAAGGCACGCTGGTAAAACAGGCAATACGGCCGGACTCTTCAGGAAAGTTCCTCAATACAACTGTTTCGAACGTCAGGCTAGGTGAAGCCCTGACTTTCGTAGTTCGCGTCAACCCGCGCCGCGCAGGCGCTTTCCGGGCAGTAATGCGCTTCAACAACGGCCAGGAAACTTCACTCTCATTGGTGCTCACCACTTTCGGCAAGACTGTCACGTCAATAGCCTGCCCGGGCCCCGCATGTCCCGACATTATGGCCGTGTTTCCATGCGGAAGGGCGGACTTGCTTTTCAGCGTCGCCTCCGACACGACGGGCCGCAACTTGAGGATTGTTCCTTCGTGCAATACTGCCACTCTCCTAATTGACCCTATATTCCCGGCAGACGCACTGCCCATCACGTTCGACAATTCGTTTATCGCTTCGTGCACTGCTGGAAGGGACCCGATTACCGAGACCGACCTTTACAAGTTCGACCCAATTTATTCCGGAAGGCCTGCAGGAAGCAGGATGCTTGCAGTCACCGACTTGAAGATTGACCGCACAACTCGTACTATAATGTTCGACGGCCGCGACTTTGGCCTAAACCACCAAAAGATTTTCAAGGGCAATATGCTGACGTGGCCTGGCGAGAACGCTTCAATCACTGCCGGCGAAGAGATTGGCCGCATAAACCTAGTGCTTTCGTGCCCTGCAGCGCAAGGCGCAACTACGAACGTGACTGTAATTCTCAAGGCAAACACGCTTGGAACCCAAGGGCCCGATGGTTCTGAACTCAGCCTCCTCAATGCAATAGACGCAAGTGGCGTTTTCTTCCACGACCAGGCCCACCAGTTGGCGTGGGCGCTTTACAACGGCCAGTTTCCCATGACCTTATCCGTACAGGCAAGCAACGAGGAAAGAGTAATGCGCATTCCGTTCGACCCTTACCGCAGGGTGCAGTACATACTTACAAACCAGCCTAACGCCGCGCTTGACATGGCGGGCTCTTACCCGTACTTGGTCTACCCGTCACAGCAGGCCGAACCGCTTCCAGCGCCTTTCGGAAGGCTGGATTCAACCATCGCCAACAACGTTGGCGGTGTTGTTGTCACAGACCCGGCGCACAGGCCCGGCAACCTGATGAGCGGGCTTGTTGCGGAAGCCCACGGAGACCCCGAGACAAATGCTGCTTTCAAAGAGTTCTTGAACTCTACGTTCAACCCCGACACGCCAAACTCGTGCCAGGCAATCAGCTACGTCAGCCAAGTCTACAAGCAACTGCCTCTAGCGTTCAAGTCGTTCGCGCAAAAAATTGCGTTCGAAACTGCCTTCCGCAGGACGCGCAAGCCGGACGAACTGTTGTTCTGCGCTTACGCTAAGCTAAGCCCGCCGTTCTACTGCAACGCAAATCAAAACATAGTTCTAAGCCCGTCGCAATGCGGCTGCCCGGCAGGATTCTGGAAGTCGGCAGACGGCAACAATTGCGAGCCGATAACCGCTTTGCTCAACCCGCCCACCAAGTGCGCCGATGGTACGCTTCCCGGCGCGTGCTCGACTGTCGGCGGATACCGCTGCACCGCAAACACGCTAGTGCTTGTTTCGGATTCTTCTTGCCAGGTACCTTCCGGCTTGGCGCCCGGCAAGTGTTATGGCGGCACGCCCATTAACAGCTGCCTGCGCGACAACACGCGCAGTTTGGTGTGCTTTGCCGACGTTGCAAGCTGGAAGGCGCCAAACATCGAGGTAGAGACCGTCGTGCAGGAGTGCACTGGTTGTGCTCCTGTTGCAGCGCCTTACGTTGCTGCCTACGTGCCAAGCGGGCAAATCACGCTTCTTGCCTCAACCGTTTCAATAGGCACTGGAGGCTTCTTCCCACCCGGTTCAACTGCCGCAACCGCGAATGGAACTGAAGTTTTTGACAACGTTGTAAACATAACTTCGGTATTCACGGCAGACACCGACCCGCAGCAGGCGCCGAGAGTACAACTGCAATACCAGCGCGCTTCGAGGACCGACTGCTCCCCGTCAAGCTCGAACTGGTGTTCCGACACCAGGTTGTTCGAGGCCGGCGACTCTCCCCAGATATCGTATGTGGGCACCGCGCCCGGCGGCCTCGTCTATTCCAAGTTCTTCCCCTTAAACGTGCAAGCCGATTCAAGCGACTTTATCCCTGGCGCAGGCACTTGGGTGATTCGCGCAGCAGCAACTTTCGTTGACCGCAACGGCGCAATGCAGGTAATCTATTCAGTCCCCCGCCAAGTCGTAGTTGCGCAACGCGTGCGCGCCTGCCTTGACCGCGCCGGCGAAACGGCTTTCTCTTGCAGCGGGACGGACGCCAACGCGTGGTGCAATGCCAACTGCGTCGGTGGCAAGGCAAGAATTGCGGTGCGCGCCGGGCCTGGAGTGCTTTCAGGCGAGGCTAACGTGTGGCTCAACGCTACTCCAATCGAGTCGATGCTAGTCCCCAACGTGACGGGAATTGACAACTATAATGGCACACCCTTCTCTTACTTCATCAACCCGGCTACGCAGCCCTTCTCGCTGTCATTCCCGCTCATGACGTGGAGTTCAGAGCAAGTGCCCGAATGGAATTCCAGCAGCCAGTTTACAGGATACCAGATGCTTTCTTCGGCGTGCGGTGAAGGCATAGGTTTCTACGAGCTGCAGGCAATCTCGCCTTCGGGAGGCCGCAACGACTGGCGTTACACTTCAAGGCTGGCGTCACTACCGCTGCAAAACTACTTCCTCAACACCGAGCCGAGCGACAAGGGCAACTTTAATCCGTCCAATGGTTCTTACGGTTATCTAGGCGGTGATGGTACGGGTTGCCAGATGCACTCTGAAAACCCTGCCTGGGACTGGAGCGTTTCGAACAAGTCGGGCCGGCCTACTTGGTGGAGCGGCCCGCCATTGCTGCAGCCTCACGAGAAGCCGTTGTGCAACATAAATATGCGCGCCGTAACCGTTCACGTTCACGAGTGCAACGGCCAATGCGATTGCGTACTGTTCAACAACAACCGTTTCGGAGGCAATTGCGCCTGCCCGTTGCCCGGTTGCGACGGCAGGGTTGGAATGCCTGCTTGCGGCACTGAAGTCAACACTACTGTTTGCCCGGATGCAAACTGCATTTCAGTTTCGCGCAATGGAAAGCCGGCTTGCGCCTGCACTCAAGAAATATACCCTGACGTTTGTTCCAAGAACCCAAGCACGGTGGAAGAGCTCAACGCAACCTTTGGGACTACTAAAGGATACATTTGCGATTTGGTCAGCCCGAGCAAGGACACTTACGTTTGCCCGGCGGAAAGCTGCTCGCTTGCAGACAACCCGTCAGGAATCACGCCGACCTGCATTTGCCCGACTCAAATTGCTGCAGGCTGCACTCAAATTCCAGAAAAGACAACTTTTGTCTGCCCTGTAATCCGTACTTCCGGGGCAGGCGGCCTTTGCAACCCTGTTTACTGCAAGCTTGCCGAAGAACCGGCAGGATGCTCTTCCGGGCCAATAGTAATCGCAGACTAAGCGGGCCAAGCCCGGCAAAACGCCTCGTTGGCTGTAAGGGCGCGCCAAGGCAAAATATAAATGGCGGCAGGATAAGATATTGGCGGGCGTGCGCCGCAAGAAACAGGCGTTAGTAAGTAGTAATGGAGTGCTTTTCGGATGGATGGGGGCTGGTTTGAAAAAGCGAAGGGAATGCTTTCCCGCAACGGCATCCGCCCGATTGCCGCAGTTGCTTTTGCCGTTCTTTTGATTGCAGCAGTTCTTTTTATCCTCCTTTCACAGCCTTCAGCAAAAGAATTCCGCGCAGTAGTCCTCAGTTCAGGTAGTGCGGTTGAAGGCGCAAGCGTCGAAGTGTACTCGTCTCAAGGCCAGCTTGTTGCACAGGCAACAACCGCTGCAGACGGCCAGATTGCGTTCAACAATGACGCGCTCTCGGCAGGGCAAGGCCTGCTTACGCTCAAGGTAAGCAAGAAAGGGTTTGTCGGGGCGGACGGAAGCAAGTATGCCATAGCCGTACTCGATTTGCAAAAAAAACCAACCATTTCAGTAGAGCTGTTTTCTTCCCAAGTCCAGCCAGGAGATTACGGCGGGACAGTAACTTTTTCTGTTATTGACAAGAACACGCAAAAGCCGGTTGACGGGGCGTCGATAAACGCAATAGTCGCGAGCGACTCTTACGCGCTTTCAACCGCGCAAGACGGACGCGTCACGATTCAAGTGCAGCGCGGCGCAACAGTGCGGATAAAAGTCTCGGCAGCCGGCTATTATTCCGACTCGCGCGCGTTCACCGCAATCCGCGACGAAGAGGCAATAGCTCTCTCTCCACGAACTACTGACGCAGTTTCTCTTGGCGGAACTCAAGACTTGCCAACCCTGCCGCCAGTTGCCCAAGCAGGTGTAAGCGATTCCGTAGTGCAGGACGCACAGCCCAACCCTAGCGAGCTCATAATGCCCGCCGCAACCGTATTCATTTCAGATTCTTCAGGCGTCGCGCTTGAAAACGGTTTTGTTTCAATTGTCAGCGATTCGGGACAGGAAATTGCAACTGCGCAAGTCACCAA
>Ga0163199_1000737_pt1 | contig 20477 bp, 21 predicted proteins | sample PL_2010_150m_FD_113537 | JGI IMG/M metagenome (GOLD analysis project Ga0163199, IMG submission 113537) | Freshwater microbial communities from Powell Lake, British Columbia, Canada to study Microbial Dark Matter (Phase II) - PL_2010_150m | ecosystem: Environmental > Aquatic > Freshwater > Lake ...
GCCGGTTGACCATCTCGTCCAGGCGTAAATTATCATTGGCTTTGCGTACATAGCCGGTAGCGCGGATGTTACGCTCCAGCGTCGATTCCTCGAAATCGAAACCGTGAGGGTTGCTGCTGCCATGCGGGCGCTTAAGCCGCGCTGTGAGTTGCCAGCGTTCACCTGCATTGATCTGAGGTAGCAGGGCCTCGGCGTTACTGGCATGCTTGCCGCGCTCCTTGTACCAGGCCAGTGAAATACGCGCGGGCACGACGGCAGCTTCAGTTAATACCCGTTCCACGTCGAACGTAAAGCGGGTAAAGAGTTCGTTGGTTTGCGGTAGTTCCGCCACTACCCCGATGAGCTGAATATCGCGTCTTTCCCATTCATGCGGCAATGCATCAGCCAGTCGCCATTGAGCAAAAGCGGCTGCCCAGAAAAATCCTGCAGCGAGAAAAACCATGACCAGCAGAACTTTTCCTGCGGCGGTCAAAATGGAGGTCTGGCAGCGCCGGAGCAGGAATGCGGATGCTGCACCAGGCAGCAGCACCCATGCCCACGAGATTTCGGGCAATACGGCCTGCTGCTGGAGCAGAGCCGTTCCCAGAGCAAACGCAAGAATATTTGCTTGCATCAGCAGTTCCCACTCTGTGTCTGAATGGTTCACCCGAGAATTTTATGGGTGATACGCCGAAGCAGCTCAGTATTGCCTGCTCCTAATTGATTCTAGGTCAAATAAATTCTTAGGGTAGTATAGTGGCCGGGTTATTTGTCACGTTGGTAGCTCGTGCTCCGAAAATATCTCAAGAAATACCTGCCTTCCCACGAGAGCATCCGGCAGAACCGGTTTGTCGGACTGTTCGGCGGATTGTTGCACCACCACAATCTGTGGCATCTGCATCGCCGCTCGGTGGCGGGCGGGGTGGCGGTCGGTTTTTTCGCCGGCCTGATCCCCGGCAGCAACCCGGTACAGTTCTTTTTCGCCGCGCTGTTTGCCGTCATCTTCAAGGTGAATCTGCCGGTAGCGGCATTTACCACGCTTTATTCCAATCCTTTTACCATCGTGCCGCTTTATATCGCCGCTTACACCATCGGTGAGTTTGTTTTGGGCAACGGTAGCGGCGCCATGCCCATGACTGACTTACATCTGCTGGATAAAAGTATCAGTGAATGGCTCCCTGCGCTGGTAGACTGGACAATCTCTCTGGGCAAGCCGCTGCTGGCAGGCATATTTCTGCTGGCGCTGCTGCTTGCAGTAACCAGCTATCTGGCCGTGCGCGGTGCATGGCGGCTATATGTTATTTATGCATGGCACAAACGGGCAAAACGCCGCCAGCGCTGATTGGATGAATTTATGATTCCAGCGTACTGGAAGCAGGCGACACAGGAACTGGCTGAGTGTGATGAAGTGATGCATAAGCTCATTCAGCGTTTTGCCGGGGCTGCGCTACGCTCGCATGGTGATGCTTTTACCACTTTGGCGCGTTCCATAGTCGGCCAGCAGATTTCTATCAAGGCGGCTGAAAGCGTCTGGCAAAAGCTGGCCACTGCGGTTCCTGCGATTACACCCGCTACCGTGCTGGGTACGGACAGCAGCGTATTGCGGGCTTGCGGTCTGTCTTTGCGAAAAGTGACTTATCTGCAGGATTTGTCACAGCACTTTATCAGCGGGATATTGAATGAAACGGCATGGAAGGGAGTTGATGACGAAGCCCTCGTCGTCGAATTGATGCAGGTAAAGGGTATTGGGCGCTGGACTGCGGAAATGTTCCTGATTTTTCACATGCTGCGCCCGAATGTGCTACCGCTGGACGATCTTGGCCTGCAGCGCGCAATCAGCCTGCACTACAACGCCAGTCAACCGGTGAGCCGGCTCAAGATGCGGGCCATCGCGAAACCATGGCAACCGTGGTGTTCTGTGGCGACATGGTATCTATGGCGCAGCCTCGATCCCCAACCCGTAGAGTATTGAGACTGCAACTCCCAGTCCGCGCGTGATCGGCCAGTACGCTCACTCGGTCAACACCCCATCCACCAGCTGCAAAATCCGCCCGGCGCGGGCAGCCAGTTGCACGTCATGGGTGACGATGATGAAACTGGCACCCACGTTACGGTTAAGTTCCAGCATCAATTCGAATACCCCGCCGGCGGTGTGCCGGTCGAGATTGCCCGTAGGTTCATCGGCAAGGACACAGGCAGGCTGGGTGACCAGCGCGCGCGCCACTGCTGCCCGCTGCCGCTCGCCGCCGGAGAGTTCCCCCGGGGTGTGGGTGAGGCGATGCCCCAGGCCGACCTGCTGCAACACGGTTGCCGCCCGCTCATAGGCTTCGCTGCTGCTCATGCGCCGGATCAGCAGCGGCATGGCGACATTCTCCAGTGCGCTGAATTCCGGCAACAGATGATGAAACTGATAAATGAAACCCAGCGAACGGTTACGCAGTTGGCATCTCTCTTCTTCGTTGATGGCGGCGATATTCTGCCCCATGATGCGGATGTCACCGGCGCTGGGTGCATCCAGTCCTCCCAGCAGGTGCAGCAATGTACTTTTGCCCGAGCCTGACGCACCGACAATGGCGAGCGTTTCACCTGCTGTCACTTCCAAATCGATGCCCAGCAGCACCGGCACTTCGAGCTCGCCCTGATAGTAACTCTTGCGCAGGTTGCGGCAGGAAATGATCGGCTTACTCATACCGCAGCGCCTCTGCCGGGTTGACCTTGGATGCCCGGTAGCTGGGATAAATCGTTGCCAGCAGGGTCAATGCAAACGATACCACCGCCACTGTCACGATGTCGGCCATCTGCGGGTCAGACGGAATTTCGCTGATGTAATAGACCTCGCGCGACAGGAATTGCACGCTGAACGCGCGCTCGACCAGCGCGATCACATCGCTTACGTTGTATGCCAGCAGCACGCCGCCGATTACCCCCAGCGCCGTGCCGATGACACCGATCAGCGTACCCTGCACGATGAAGATTTTCATGATGCTGCGCGGGCTTGCTCCCAGCGTTCGCAGAATGGCGATGTCGGGTTGCTTGTCGGTGACCGCCATCACCAGCGTGGAGACGATGTTGAATGCCGCAACCGCGATGATCAGCGCGAGAATCAGCGACAGCATGCGCTTTTCGATCTGGATCGCACGGAAATAGTTGGCATGCTGGCGGGTCCAGTCACTGATGTGAATGTCCTGCGAAATCAGCGGCACCAGTTCCGGCACAACTTGCGGCGCCTGGAACAAGTCGTGCAGCTTCAGCCGCACACCGGAGACCTGGTCATCTTCCATGCGATAGAGTTTCTGCGCATCTGCGATATGAATCAGCACCAGCGCCGAGTCATATTCAAAGTGCCCGGCTTCGAAAATGCCGGTGACAGTGAATTGCTTGAGCCGCGGCAGTATCCCTGCGGGCGTCACTTGCCCTTGCGGCGAGATCAGCACGATTTTGTCGCCCCTGGATACGCCTAAAGCCCGCGCCAGTTCCGTGCCCACCACGATGCCAAATTCTCCCGGCACCAACTCATCAAGTTTGCCGTTTACCATCATCCGGTCGAGATCGGCCACCTTGTCTTCCAGGGCTGGCAGGATGCCGCGTACCATCACGCCACGCACAACCTGGCCAACCGACACCATGCCTTGAGCGCCGACATAAGGCGCGGCAGCCTCCACCTGCGGATGTTTGCTCGCCTCATGCGCGACCTGGGGCCAGTTGGTCAGCGTACCCTCCACGCCGCTTACCTGGACGTGCGACGCTACACCGAGGATGCGGGTGCGCACCTCTTTCTGGAAACCATTCATCACCGACATCACGGTGATCAGGGCGGTCATGCCGAGCGTGATGCCCAGCAGGGAAATCAGCGAGATGAACGAGATGAAATGATTGCGGCGCTTGGCACGGGTGTAGCGCAGACCGATGAAGAGTTCGTAGGCAGACACGGATTAAGACACCCGGATATAAAGGGAATGCCGAAGTTTGCCACATTCCGCCAAGGCTTGGGAATCTCTGAGCTGATACCATGTGCCCCACAGGGGATTTATCTGAAGCAATTTTAGAGGGCTCCTAAAATTCTCCTCTGAATCCTACCACCAGGGCGCGTCCTGGCAACGGCGCGAAATTCTTCAAGAAAGAGTTATGCAGGCGCATTTCCTCGTTCAGCAGATTCTTGCCTTGCAGAAAGATTCTGATGCCGTTCGCTTTGGTCTTCGTGATGCGGTAACTCATATCGATGTTCAGCAGCGTGTAACCGGGGGTGGTCGTTTCGAGTTCTGCTACGCGGTTTTGCTGCATCACGCGTATCGCACTCAGGTTGGCCGTCCAGGGACCCATCCGGTGATTCAGTTCCAGCCCGAAGCGTGGTGGCGTAGTGCGCGGCACATTGCCGCCGCTGTCCAGTTTACCGCGCACGTAGTCGGTAAACAGGCGCAGATCGAGCGCGTCAGGCTTCAAGGTAAAGACCGTCTCCGCTTCCACACCGTAAAATCTCGCGCCGGTCTGGGCAAAATTCTGCACCAGAAAATCACCATTTAAATTAGGCGTTCCATCAGCATCGACGCGATCCGCCACAGCATCAGCGTTGGTGTCGGCGCTGCGTACGAAAATGTAGTTGTTGAACTGGTTATGGAATACATTGACTTTCCATTTCACCGCGCCAGCAGTCTTGCGCAAGGCGAGGTCAATATTGCTGGAGGTCTCTTTGCTCAAATCATTGCTGCCTTTCTGGAACGTGGCGGTGCCGCGGTGCGCGCCGTGTATATACAATTCTTCCGTCGTTGGCGCGCGTTGCCCGCGCGTGCCCGTCAGACCCAGCCCGTAGCCGTCGATGAATTTCCACAGAGTGCCCACGGAGCCGCTGAAGAGATTGAATGCGCGCGCTGGGTCGAGATGGTTCTGCGGATCTTGCGTGGCGCGCTCAACTCGTCCGCCAAATTCCAGCCGCCAGTGATCCCAATTGCGTTCCTCCACCAGGAACACGCCAGTGGAACGCGATTTCGTGACTGGCACGATGGTTTCGGTGCCGAGGGCCGAGAAATTACGATCCTGAAATTGCACCCCGAGCACGCCTTTCCAGTCTGCTATTGGTGCATGCAGGAGTTCGGCGCGGCTTTCGAGCGCCTGATTATTGAAGCGTGTCGCAATCGCGCCGCTGCTCTCGATTTCATGGTGCTTGTAGTCGTTATAGCCCATGCGCACTTTAAGTTTTTCGAAACCAATGAGGGGTTTATCCAATTCACCGGACAGATCGTAACGGGTTTGCTTGAGATCGATTTTCGAGCCTTCGGGGCTGGGTACGCCATATTCACTCTCCAGGCGTGAGACCGATCCGCCCAGAAAACCTCTCTCACCAACATAGGACCCGCCCACGGATATGCCTTCCGAGTCGACCGCGCTGTTTCTGACGCGGCCCACCGGGGTGTCGTAATCGCCCGTTTTGCGCTTGAAACCCCCGACACTCCAGGACACATGGCGGCCGGCATTACCCTTTGCGTTGAAAGCGCCGCTGCGCTCCTCTGTCGCCGTATTGCCGCGTATTTCGATATCCCCGCTCGGCGATTTGGCTAGCCGGTTCGGAATGCGGCCTGTTACCACATTGACCACGCCGCCGGTTGCGCCGCCGCCGTAGAGCAGTATTGCCGGACCGCGCAGGATCTCGATTTGTGAGGCATTGAACGATTCCACCGTGACCGCATGATCCGGACTGGTGGTCGAGAGATCGAGCGTACCAATACCGTTTTCCAATACCTGGATGCGCGGCCCATCCAGGCCGCGAATGATCGGGCGTCCGGCGCCTGGTCCGAAGGAACTCGATGCCACGCCAAGTTCGCGCGCGAGGGTATCGCCGATGCTTGCTTCGCGCTTGCGGCGCAGATCTTCACCTTTCAGCACTGTGACAGGCTGGGCCATGTCAAGCTCGTTGCGTTCCTTGAACGGGGTGGCGGTTACGACGACTGGCGGCAATTCGGTTACCTTGCCGCTGTCTCTGACCTGCGCGGACGACATGCCGGGTACGGCAAGCAGCAAAGCCATGGCGACAGCTTTCCCTTGGCTATTAATGCCGACCCGATGGAATTGCAAGCGTGAGGTGAGGCCAGGTTTCATGCCGATTCTGTAAAAGGCTGGAACAGGCGAATTATCCGCAACTGAGTTGCGTTATCCGCGCCAGCTGTGCATAGTCCGTTGCATGGCGGACAGACACTGATCCGAGCCAAACAACAAAAACCCAATAACGGGTTTGACTGAAAAGGGACGGCTACGAGGGGTTACGCCAGCGGGGGAGCGCGCGTGAGGTACGGGGAAGAGAAGTTGCGCAGGATGGGGCGGTGTTTCAAAGGGGGCGGCCGCTGCCGCAGCATCTTGGCAACAAAGAGAAATGCTAGGAGGGGGAGAGCAATACCGAATGCCGTCAAGGCTAGGCAATCAAGGCAGACCCGGTCGGCATCGGCGTCACTTTCATCCTGCGCGCTGTCAGCCGGGGACGTGCTGATCGCATCCGCGTGCGCAAAGTGCGTGAGCGCATGCGCTGTCTGCAGAACAGGCACAGCCAGCAGCGCCAGAGCCAGAATCAGAAATAAACCTTTACGCAATATCATCGAAGGGGGTTTCCTTGCAGTCGCGCGGGATTTGTCCGGTGATTTTTATTTTATAGACGAGAAATTTCGTCATGCGCATTCAGCGCACAGTCCTTTTACCGTCAACTCGGCTTCCTGGAAGCGGTAACCGGCCGGCAATGGCCAGTTGTGTGCAGCGTCGAGGCCATCCAGGCAGATCACTTTGGTGCAGCAGGTGCATTTGAAATGGGCATGCTGGTGTGCGTGCATATCCACGTTGGCACGGAAACGCCACACCCGGTCGTCGCTTGCCACCTTGTGTGCCAAGCCTTTTTCACTCAGCCATTCAAGCACGCGGTAGAGCGTAACCCGGTCCAATTGCAGCTTGCCCAGCAAACGCTCCTCAATTTCATGGTGTGTGATGGCCCGCTGTTCAGCCAGCAGCACAGCAAGCGCCTGCACTCTGCCCGGCGTCACCCGGTCGCCGGTGCGCCGGATTATTTCTTTTGCTTGTTCCTGGAAATCGCTAGTCATAAATGAGTTTATTGCAACAAAGTTGCGTTTACTATAATCGAATGATTTTATATGTGCAACAGTATTTGTTGATAACATTAAAGTTTCACGAGAACCAGCGGTCAGTACGCAGCGCAAGCTGGAATAAACGGTGAAATTTCACTCATGAAACTTAAGTTTACTAAAATGCATGGCCTGGGCAACGATTTCGTCGTGATTGACGCCGTGAACCAGTCCGTCTCCCTCACCGCAGCGCGCAGCTGCGCTTGCTGGCTGACCGCCATTTCGGCATCGGCTGCGACCAGATTCTGCTGGTGGAGAAAGCGGAAGGCGATGCGGATTTCCGCTACCGGATTTATAACGCCGATGGCGGCGAAGTGGAGCAATGCGGCAATGGCGCACGCTGTTTCGTGCGCTACGTACATGACCGGGGTATGACGCAAAAAAATGAAATTCGCGTGGAGACTCCCGGTGGCCTGATTATTCCCAGACTGGAAGCGAATGGTGAAGTGACCGTCAACATGGGCACGCCGAAATTTGAGCCGCAACAAATTCCATTTGCCGCCGAGAAGCGCGCCATGACTTATGCGCTCGATATCGATGGCCGGCAGGTGGAAATCAGCGCCGTTTCTTTGGGCAACCCGCATGCAGTGCAGGTAGTGATAGACGTGGATGGTGCGCCGGTATTGACCGAAGGTGCGCTGATCGAGCACCATCCGCGTTTTCCGCAGCGCGTCAACGCCGGCTATATGCAGGTGCTGGATCGCGGCCATATTCGGTTGCGCGTGTATGAACGCGGTGCAGGTGAAACGCTCGCTTGCGGCACCGGCGCCTGTGCTGCGGTGGTGACAGGCATCAGCCGCGGACTGCTGCAGTCAACAGTTGAAGTCAGTACGCGTGGCGGTAATTTGAGCATACGCTGGGAAGGTGAAGGCCAGCCGGTGTGGATGACCGGGCCTGCCACCGCCGTGTTTGATGGTGAAATTGAATTATGAAATCCAACCAGGGGGAAGCATGAAATGCGGTTCAGAAGAAGTGGCCCAATACTTGCGGGAAAATCCGCAATTTTTCGACGAGTATGCCGATATGTTGGCAGATATTTTTGTTTCTCATCCCCACGGTGGCAGAGCCATTTCCATCAGTGAGCGACAAATCGTCACGCTGCGAGACAAGAATCAGATTCTGCAGAACAAATTGCGCGAATTGATCAAGTTCGGCGAGGAAAACGACATCATCGGTGAAAAAATGCACCGCTTGGCCATCGTTCTGCTCACTTTCACTCATCTGGGAAATTTGCTGCATGGCTTGTATTTCAATGTGCGTGAGGACTTTGCCGTGCCGCATGCGGTGCTGCGACTGTGGAATGTGCCGAGTGCAGACACAGAATTGCCTGAATTCGCTCCGGTCAGCGACGATATCCACATCATTGCCGAGAGCCTGTTGCATCCTTATTGCGGTCCCCACGTCGTAGATGAAATCAAGCAATGGTTCGGCGAAGATGCCGCCCACCTGCGTTCGTTTGCGATGGTGCCGCTGCGCACGGAGCAAACCATTGGTCTGTTGGTGCTGGCAAGCGAAGATCCGCAACGCTTCTATCCGGAAATGGGTACGCTCCATCTGAAACGGCTGGGCGATTTTGTGGGTACTGCCATCGCCCGCATGGGTTGATGGCAGCGGATAGCACAAGCTGAAGGGAATAGAAGGTGAACCTGGCGGCGCACGATAACCCGGCTGCTACCGCCTATCTGGCTCACCTTGCCAATGAACGGCGCTTGTCGCCGCTTACCTGTGCGAGCTACGCACGTGACATTGCCGCCCTGCTGCAGCTGGCAGAAGCAACACCGCTCGACCAGTTGCAAATTCATCACATCCGCCGTTTTGTCGCCCGGTTGCACGCTAAAGGACTTTCTGGCAGAAGTCTGGCGCGTATGCTTTCGGCATGGCGCGGTCTGTATAATTATCTGGCACGCAATCACGGCTACAGCAGCAATCCCTGCGCCGGACTGCGTGCGCCGAAAACGCCCAGAACCCTGCCGCATGCGCTTTCACCCGACGAAGCGGCGAGGCTGCTGGAATTCCCCGTCGATGACCTGATGGCATTGCGCGACAAGGCGATGTTCGAGCTATTCTATTCTTCAGGGCTGCGGCTGGCTGAACTCGCCAGTCTGCAACCCGAGAACCTGAGTTTCTCCGACGGCACCGTACGTGTCACCGGCAAGGGCGGCAGAACCCGGGTAATACCGGTGGGTAGCCAGGCAACACTCGCCTTGACCGCCTGGATGAAACCGCGCGCGACCCTGCTCAAACCCGGAGAAACCGCATTGTTCCTGTCCCGGCACGGCAACCGCATCAGTCCACGCTCAATCAGTCAACAGCTGAAAATCCGCGCATTGCAGCAAGGCATCAGCGCCAATGTCCACCCGCACGTGCTGCGGCACTCATTCGCTTCGCATTTGTTGCAATCCAGCGGTGATTTGCGTGCGGTGCAGGAAATGCTGGGGCATGCCAGCATCAGCACCACCCAGGTTTATACCCATCTTGATTTTCAGCATTTAGCGAAGGTATACGATGCGGCGCATCCGCGCGCGAAGAAGAAAATCTGAAACACGCTTTTCCCACGAATCAGCGTTATAATTCCTGCTCCCCAACGATCTCGAACTAATCCTATGCAACAACATCGCGGTACCACCATACTTTCCGCGCGACGCGGCACGCAAGTCGCGCTGGGCGGCGACGGCCAGGTGACGCTGGGTGCGATCATCGCCAAGGCCAGCGCGCGCAAGGTGCGCCGGCTGTACCATGAAAAAATTCTTGCCGGATTTGCCGGAGGTACTGCCGATGCCTTCACTTTGTTCGAGCGCTTTGAAGGCAAGCTGGAAAAGCACCAGGGACACCTGATGCGCTCGGCAGTGGAATTGGCCAAGGATTGGCGCACCGACCGTATCTTGCGGCGGCTGGAAGCGATGCTGATCGTGGCCGACCGCGAAACCACACTCATCATCACCGGTGCAGGCGACGTGATTGAGCCCGAATTGGGACTTGCCGCTATCGGCAGCGGTGGCCCTTATGCCCATTCCGCCGCGCGCGCGCTGCTGGAAAATACCAGCCAGACACCACTGGAAATCGTCAAGAATGCGCTCACTATCGCGGGCGACTTGTGCATCTATACCAACCAGAATCACATCATCGAGGTTCTGGAGTAACGCGTCACCATCCACCCCCCACACCATGTCCCAAATGACCCCACAAGAAATCGTCCAGGAACTTGACAAGCATATCATCGGCCAGGATGCCGCCAAGCGCGCCGTGGCCATTGCGCTCAGGAACCGCTGGCGCAGGCAGCAGGTAGCGGACCCGCTGCGGCAGGAGATCACGCCGAAGAATATCCTGATGATCGGCCCTACCGGTGTCGGCAAGACCGAGATTGCGCGCCGTCTGGCAAGGCTTGCCGACGCGCCGTTTATCAAGGTGGAGGCGACCAAGTTCACCGAGGTGGGTTATGTCGGCCGCGATGTGGATTCGATCATTCGCGATCTGGTGGAATCCGCCATCAAGCAATCGCGCGAGCAGGAAACCGCCAAAATGCGTACCCGTGCCGAGGATCAGGCGGAAGAGCGCATCCTTGATGTGCTGCTGCCGCCTGCGCGGGAGTTGGGTTTAACCACGGAAGCCGGGGAGCGCGACAATGCCACCCGGCAGAAATTTCGCAAGAAATTGCGCGAAGGCGAGCTCGACGACAAGGAAATAGAAATCGAGCTGGCGGCAGCGCATGCTGCCCACATGGAGATCTTCGCCCCACCGGGGATGGAGGAACTCACCACCCAGATTCAGGGCATGTTCCAGAACATGGGTGCAGAAAGAAAGAAAACCCGCAAGCTGAAAATCCGCGAGTCGCTGAAACTCATCACCGATGAAGAAGCCTCCAAGCTCGTTAATGACGAAGAGCTGAAGCTGCGCGCGGTGCAAAATGTCGAGCAGAACGGCATTGTGTTCCTGGATGAGATCGACAAGATTACCAGCCGCTCCGAAACTTCCGGTGCGGATGTGTCACGCCAGGGCGTGCAGCGCGACTTGCTGCCGCTGGTGGAAGGCACCACTGTTTCCACCAAGTACGGCATGATCAAAACCGATCACATCCTGTTTATCGCCAGCGGCGCATTCCATCTGGCCAAGCCTTCCGACCTGATCCCGGAATTGCAGGGACGCTTTCCGATCCGCGTCGAACTGGCCAGCCTCAGTGCCGACGATTTCATCCAGATCCTCACCAACACCGACGCCTGTCTGACGCGCCAATACGAAGCGCTGCTCGAAACCGAAGGGGTCAAGCTGGAGTTCACGTTCGACGCGATCAAGCGCCTGGCGGAGATTGCTTTTGCAGTCAACGAAAAAACCGAGAATATCGGCGCAAGGCGGCTCCATACCGTGATGGAGAAACTGCTGGAAGATGTTTCGTTCGATGCGGCGAGACACCGCGGCGATACCGTCGTGATCGATGCCGCTTACGTGGATGTGCGGCTCAAGGATCTGTCCCAGAGCGAGGATCTGGCGCGTTACGTGCTGTAGGACAGCGTAATAGTACGCAATCTGTTATAATCCCCACCTGCGGCGTTAGCTCCACGTCTTCGCGCCGCCCATCCTGTTTCTCTTTAGGGTGCCTGGATCAATCCGAAGTTTTAGAAAAATTTGGATTCATAGGGCATCCTTCATTCATCTGCCTAAGACTGGCGTTCCGTAACCGGGACGACAGGCCGATGCCACCCCCTTGGAGTTTTATGTCTTTTGCTAATTTCGGCTTGTCCGATGAAATCATTCGTGCTGTCACTGAACGTGGCTACACCGTTCCCACCCCGATCCAGTTGCAGGCAATTCCTGCGGTACTGGCCGGCGGCGATCTGCTGGCCGGCGCGCAAACCGGCACTGGCAAGACTGCCGGTTTTACCCTGCCTATTCTGCATCGCTTATCCGACAAGAGTGTCAAGGGGCCGTCCAGCGGACGCCCGCCAATACGTGCGCTGATTCTCGTCCCCACCCGCGAACTTGCGGCACAGGTGGAAGAGAGCGTGCGCGACTACGGCAAGTACCTGAAGCTGAGCTCGATGATCATGATTGGTGGAGTCAACATCAATCCGCAGATTACCCGCCTGAAAAGCCGGGTAGATATTCTGGTCGCCACACCGGGGCGCTTGCTGGATCACGTGCAGCAAAAAACCCTCGACCTGTCGCACGTTGAAATTCTCGTGCTGGACGAAGCCGACCGCATGCTCGACATGGGCTTCATACGCGACATCAGGAAGATACTCGCGCTGCTGCCCAGGCAGCGGCAGAACCTGTTGTTCTCCGCCACCCTGTCCGACGAGATCCAGATACTGGCAGACAATCTGCTCAACAAGCCGGTGATGATCGAAGTGGCGCGCCGCAACGCGACCGCCGACAAGGTGACGCACGTGGTGCATCCGGTGGATCGCGAACGCAAGCGCGACCTGCTTGCGCATCTGATCAAGCAACACCGTTGGCAGCAGGTGCTGGTGTTCACCCGCACCAAGCACGGCGCCAACAAGCTGGCTGAATATCTGGTCGCAAATGGCATTCCATCACTCGCCATCCACGGCAACAAAAGCCAGGCGGCACGCACCCGGGCGCTGGCGGAATTCAAGACCGGCACTCTGCCAGTGCTGGTGGCAACGGATATTGCCGCACGCGGCATCGACATCAGCGAGCTGCCGCATGTGGTCAACTTCGAACTGCCCAATGTGGCGGAGGATTATGTCCATCGCATCGGCCGCACTGGCCGCGCCGGAGCGGAAGGCGATGCGGTATCGCTGGTGTGCGTGGACGAACGCAAGCTGCTGAGCGACATCGAGAGGCTGATCAAGCGTGACCTGCCCAGCAAGGTTGTCGCCGGTTTTGAGCCCGATCCGCGCATCAAGGCCGAGCCGATAATCAATGGGCGCAGCGGCGGGCCGCGCGGCGCGTCATCCTCACGCAGCCAGCCCGGCGGGCGCACGAGCGCCAAGCCGGCAAGCAAGCGGCCGGCGGGATTTTCACGCTCGGCTACCGGCAACGGACCTGCGCTACACCGTTCTGGCGGGCGCGGACGCTAGAGAACATCTGATTAAATCCGTTCGTGGCGAGCCTGATGTAACTACTAGCCATTCGACTGGGCTGTCAAAAAACGACAGCCTAGTCGCTGGTTATGTCGAACCACCCGTACCCTTCGACAAGCTCAGGGCGAACGATTGGTGAGGGTCAGTTAGCGGTGCTTCTATCTGGCATTGGAGTCATACAAACTGCCCGGCGGCATAACCCGACGCCCAAGCCCACTGGAAATTGAACCCACCGAGGTGTCCGGTCACATCGACCACCTCGCCGATGAAATAGAGTCCGGGTACTTTCTTCGTCTGCATGGTCTTGGATGACAGCTCACGCGTATCCACGCCGCCCAGTGTCACTTCCGCTTTTTTGTAGCCCACGGTACCGCTGGGCGTAACTTGCCAGTCGTGCAGTTGCGCCGCAATCTGCTGCAGTTCGCGCTCACTATAGTGCTGCAGCGGCCTGAGCGGCTGCATTGCTGCGATGGTCTCGCTCCAGGCCTGGGCAAAGCGTCTGGGCAGATATTGCGCGAGCAGATTGGGTAGCAAGCTGGCGCTATGCCGGTGAGCGAGCAGCAACGCGGCCGCGTCGAGATCCGGCAACAGGTCGATGTGGATTGCTTCGCCGGGCTGCCAGTAGGAGGAAATCTGCAATATCGCCGGGCCGCTCAGGCCACGATGCGTGATCAATAAATTTTCACGGAAATGCCTACCGTCACAAGAGACCACGGCGTCCAGCGCTACTCCCGGCAGTCCGGCAAAACAGGCCAGTTGCTCCGGCGCAAAAGTCAGCGGTACCAGTGCCGGGCGCAAGGGTGTTACCGCAATGCCGAATTGCTCGGCGACACGATAACCGAAAGGACTGGCGCCGATTTGCGGAATGGACAGGCCGCCAGTTGCGATCACCAGTGCATCGGTCACTATGCTGCCGCGGTCGGTTTCCAGCACAAATCCACCGCTGCTATCAGCATCTGGCCTGGCAGGATTGATGCTCTGCACCTGGCACGGCATTTGCCATTCCACGCCCACCGCAGCGCACTCTTGCCGCAGCAGATCGATGATCTGCTGCGCGCTGTCGTCGCAAAACAGTTGCCCCAATTTCTTCTCGTGATAGCAGATGCCATGCTTTTCCACCAGCGCGATAAAGTCCTGCGGGGTGAAACGTGCCAGTGCAGAGCGGCAGAAATGCGGATTGTGCGACAGGAAATTTTCCGGCCCGGTATGGCGATTGGTGAAATTGCAGTGCCCGCCGCCGGAAATGCGAATTTTCTCTGCGAGCCGGATCGCATGATCCAGCAGCAGCACCGCACGGCCGCGCTTGCCTGCCTCCAGCGCGCACATCATGCCCGCGGCCCCGGCACCGATCACGACCACATCTTTTGTTAATTTCATTTTGTGCTTTGTTGTAATTTGTTCTGGTGATCGCGCTGACGAAACTGGCGAGCGTAACTCATCCCAACCCCGCTATAATAGCGGCTGTATAAACAATCTGCTGCCATGACATAACCATGACCCGGCCAGCCCAGCCCAACTTCAAATCCCATTTAAGCGAAATCCTGCAACATGCTTTGCGTGAAATCGCGCCAGCGGAGCAGGGTGTGAGCATCGAATTCGCGCGCCCCAAACAAGCCAGTCACGGCGATTATTCCTGCAATCTGGCAATGCAATTGGCCAAACCGCTGCGCCAGAGTCCGCGCGATGTCGCTGCCTTGTTGATCAAGGCGATGCCCGCCTCACTCTACCTGGAAAAAATCGAGATCGCGGGTGCGGGCTTCATCAATCTATTCCTCAAGACTTCCGCCAAGCAACAGTTTCCGCGCCATGCGCTGGAGAGTGGCAGCAAATTCGGCCACAGCGACAGTGGTGCGGGCAAAAGAATTCAGGTGGAATTCGTTTCGGCCAATCCCACCGGGCCGTTGCATGTCGGTCATGGCCGTGGTGCAGCATTTGGCGCGAGCCTGGCCAATGTGCTGGCCGCCGCCGGTTTTACCGTCGAGCGCGAATACTATATCAACGACGCGGGACGGCAGATGGATATTCTGGCGCTCTCCACCTGGCTGCGCTATCTGGAACTGAATGGTGCCGTCATTGACTTTCCCGGCAATGCTTATCAGGGCGAGTATGTGCGCGACATGGCGCGACTGATCCACAAGGCACACGGCAACCGCTACCTGCATCAGCCCGATCTGCTGTTTGCGGATCTGCCACCGGCGGAAGCAGATGGCGCTGGCGAGGCGCAGCTTGACAGCCTGATCGCCAACGCCAAAAAACTGCTGGGGCAGGATTATGCCTACATCCACAATTTCGTCCTCACCGAGCAACTGGGTGATTGTCGCAACGACCTGATGGAATTCGGCGTGGTGTTCGATACCTGGTTTTCGGAACAGTCGCTGTTCGACGGTGGCCGGGTGGCGCATGTGGTGCAACTGCTCGAGCAGAAAAATTATCTGTATCAGCAAGACGGCGCCATGTGGTTCCGCTCGTCCGATTTTGGCGACGAAAAAGATCGGGTGGTGCGGCGCGAGAACGGTGAGTTCACTTATTTTGCTTCCGACATCGCCTATCACCTCAACAAATTCGAGCGCGGCTTTGAGCGCGTCATCGACGTGTGGGGCGCTGACCACCACGGATATATTCCGCGCGTGAAAGGCGCGCTGCAGGCACTGGCACTGGACCCGGCGAAACTCGAAATTGCCCTGGTGCAGTTTGCGGTGCTCTACCGCGATGGCAAGAAAGCCTCCATGTCCACCCGCTCGGGCGCATTTGTCACACTGCGGGAGTTGCGCCAGGAAGTGGGCAACGATGCGGCGCGATTCTTTTATGTGCTGCGCAAGAGCGACCAGCATCTGGATTTCGATCTGGACCTGGCCAAATCGCAGAGCAACGAAAACCCGGTGTATTACGTGCAATACGCCCATGCGCGCGTCTGCAGCGTGCTGGAGCAATGGGGCGAAGATCCGGCGCCGCTGGCCACGGCCGATACCAGTCTGCTCACCAGTCCGGCGGAACTCGCGCTGCTGCAGCGGCTGATCGATTATCCCGAGACAGTGGATGCGGCAGCGAAAGAACTTTCCCCTCACCTGATCGCGTTCTATCTGCGGGAACTGGCGGCCGAATTCCACAGTTACTATAATGCAACCCGCTTCCTCGTGCCGGAAGTACCGCTGCGGCTTGCCCGCCTGGCGCTGATCGCGGCGATACGGCAAGTGTTGGTGAACGGACTGACGCTGTTGGGCGTGAGCGCGCCCGACAAGATGTAAGCAGGCAAACAGACCCAACAAGGATTTTCATGAGAGATTACAAAGCTCAGTCCAATTCCAAAGCCTCCGGCAAAAGCGGCAGTTCTCTGATGCTGGGGTTGTTTATCGGTTATGCATTGGGGCTGATCAGCGCCATGGGCATCTGGATGTACATCAGCCAGACGCCCAGCCCGTTCATTGCCCAGGACAGGCCTGCCGACAGCGCGATAAAGAGCGACCTGGGTCTGGCGCAGAAGGGCGGGCTGGCAGCCGGCAAAGACGACAAATCGGCGCAGACTGCGGATGGCAAGCCGCGCTTCGAATTTTACAAAATCCTGCCCGGTGCCGAGGAGCCTGTCACCGAGCAGCAGCTCCAGCAGACGGCACCACAGCCTTTGGCCAAAGACAGCTATTTTATTCAGGCGGGATCATTCCAGAGTGCCGAGGATGCGGAAAACCTGAAAGCGAAACTCGCGATGATGGGGGTGGAAGCGTCAGTCCAGGCTGTCGATCTGGCGGATAAAGGCATCTGGCACAGAGTGCGAGTGGGACCTGTTACCGATACCGGCGAAATCAGCCGGGTGCGCGCCTCCCTGCAACAAAATGGCATCCAGACCAGTCTGATCAAAGTGCACGAAGGGGCGCAGTAATCGCCATTAATGCCAACCCAATTTCTGATTTATCTCAGGAGGGTCTGAATAAGGTTCCCGTTCGCCCTGACCCTTCGATCTTGCTCAGGACTGAAGGCTTTGTCGAAGGGTATTGGATAGCGGGTTGAAATATAGCCGATTCAGTCCGTTCATGGTTCGACAGGCTCACCACGAACGGATTTAATCAACTCTTATCGCGAGGAAAAAAATGAAGCCGATGCGTTTTCTTACGATCCTGTTGTTATCTGCCAGCCTGGGATTGGCCGCTGTTTCCGGTGCCCGTGCCCAAATCGTTGAAGGACGTGACTACACAGTCCTGCCGGAACCCCGGCCAACGGAAAGCGGCAAGAACATCGAGGTGCTCGAATTTTTCTGGTATGGCTGCCCGCACTGCTACGACCTGCATCCGCTCATCAAGGCTTGGCAGAAAAAAATGCCGAAGGACGTGAGCTTCCGTTATGTCCCGGCGGTGTTCCGCGCCAACTGGATTGCCGGTACCAAAACTTTCTATGCGCTGGAAGCCCTGGGCGTGAGGGACAAGCTGCACGACAAAGTCTACGACGCCATTCATCTCGACAAGATCGACCTGAGCAAGGAAGATGTCTTGTTCGACTGGATGGCAAAACAGGGGATGGAGCGGCAGAAATTCATCGATGCCTATAACTCCTTCTCGGTGCAGAACCAAGCAACCCGCTCTACGCAGATGTCCAAGGATTACAACCTCTCCGGCGTTCCCGCATTGGTAGTGGATGGCAGGTATCTGACCAGCGGCAAGATGGGTGGCACGCCGCAAGACACCATCCGGACACTGGAAGAACTGATCGTGAAAGTGCGCAAGGAGAGGGCGAAGAAATAGCATGGCGCTGATCCCGCCATGCCTGCCAATTCCAGTCCAAAAGTGAAACGAGGAAGCCAACGAAGTGTCACTGATGAAATGGAATTGGGAGCCATGGGTCCGGTACGAATTGGAATTACTTTCCGTTCGGCCTGAGCCAGTCGAAGGCCATGAAACCATCCATGTTTCGACCGTTCGGCAAGCTTACTGCTCAACACGAACGGTTTCATACTCTATTCGTGTCGGATCAATAAACGCCCAATGCCGCTAACAGTCCTGATCAGCGGCGCCTCCAGCGGTCTGGGCAGAGCCCTGGCACTGCATTATGCAAAACAGGGCGCGATCCTGGGATTGATCGCACGGCGCAGGGAACTGCTGCAGGAACTCGCGCAAGAAATTCCCGACGCAGCCGTTTACGTTGCTGATGTGCGTGACGCCGTTGCCATGCAAGCCGTCGCGCAGGATTTCATCCAGCATCACGGCCACCCGGATATTGTCATCGCCAACGCCGGCATCAGTCGCGGCACGCTCACCGAATACGCCGAAGACAGCGAGGTTTTTGCGGACATTCTCGCCACCAACGTCAACGGCATGCTCAATATCTTCCAGCCGTTCATCAACGCCATGCGCACCGCCGGGCACGGCAGCCTGGTCGGGATCGCCAGCGTCGCAGGCTATCGCGGCCTCCCCGGTGGAGGCGCTTACTCCGCTTCTAAGGCAGCCGTCATCGCCTATCTGGAAAGTCTGCGGGTGGAGATGCACGGCAGCGGCGTGTCCGTCATCACCATTTGCCCCGGCTACATCACCACGCCGATGACAGCAAACAACCCTTTCTACATGCCTTTCATCCTGTCGGCGGAAGCCATGGCCGAAAAAATCGTCCGCGTTATCGAGCGCAAAAAACTGTACACCGTGATTCCGTGGCAAATGGCCATCGTTGCGCGGGTGCTGAGATTGCTCCCTGATTTTCTCTATGACCGCCTGTTCGCCAACGCGCCGCGCAAGCCGCGTTAGGCATCCCGGCAGAAGCTTGCCTGCACCCCGGATTTGATTTTATCGCGCGGCCGCTGTTACATTGTGTTTGGTGCAAGACCGTCTATCGCAACGATGAATAAGGAAGAATCATGACCAATGCAGTGAATCCATCCCGTATTTTTGAGACAGGCTTTGGTTTCTGGGAGTCCAAGGTTCTTCTTACAGCGGTTGAGCTGGAGCTTTTCACCAGACTCGGGGACCAGTTCATGACCGGCGAAGCCCTTGGCAAGATACTCGAACTCCACCCGCGCGGAATCTGGGATTTCTTTGATACGCTGGTGGCATTGGGCTTTCTGAACCGTGACGGGGATGGCCCGACGGCGCTCTATTCCAATACCGAGGAAACCGGTCTGTTTCTCGATAAAAACAAACCTTCTTATATCGGCGGCATTCTTGAAATGGCCAATGACCGCTTGTACCGATTTTGGAATGACCTTGGGCCAGCACTCAAAACGGGCAAACCCCAGAATGAGATCAAGCACAGCCAGAAACCCATGTTCGAGGTGCTCTACGAAGACTTGCCCCGGCTTGAACAGTTTATGGGTGCCATGCGGGGGATTTCCGCAGGCAATTTCCAGGCATTTGCACAAAAATTCGATTTTTCAAAGCACAAATCGCTGTGTGACGTGGGTGGCGCCACCGGGCTGCTTTCAAGCATTGTGGCCGGGCAGCACGCGCACATGCAATGCACAACCTTTGATTTGCCGGTCGTCGAGACAATAGTCAGAAGATGGATCGCAAAAGAGGGCCTGTCTGATCGCATCAATGTCGTATCGGGAGATTTTCTCAAGGACGCACTGCCAAAGGCAGACATTATTACCATGGGAAATATTCTGCACGACTGGAATCTGGAGAAGAAGAAACACCTCATACGCCTGGCGTACGAAGCGCTGCCGGAAAACGGGGTATTTGTCGTGATCGAAAATATTATCGATGACGAGCGGCGCACCAATGCCTTCGGGCTCATGATGTCCCTGCATATGCTGATCGAGTTTGGTGACGCCTTTGATTTTACCGGGGCCGATTTCTGGGAGTGGTGCCAGGAAGCCGGATTCAAACGATATGAAGTAATGCATCTGGTGGGCCCATGCAGCGCAGCAATAGCCTACAAATAAAAACCTGACAGACTCTCCGCTTGTCACAAATCAATCAGCCGGCATCGCCTTGGCAAGTTGATGGCTATGCGGCAGCCATCCCAACTCAGCGGGATGATGTCCGCGTATGCAAACCCGTCCCGTTCAATAGTCGCGGCGACACTGACCGGGATCGGTTCGCGAAACATCGGGCCGTTCACGACCACCGTGTGAATTTCGCCATTCTCTCCGCAAGGGTCGCAGCCTGGCGGAAACTCCGCAATCAACTCTCTGGACCATTTGCGCCCGGCAAAATGTGCAGGCAGTTTCTTGAGATCGACACAGCAGACATAGGTTTCCAGACCGGCTGAGAGCATCTGCTCCACGACTTGTTCGACGGGCATCCCCCATAACGGGAAGAGCGGTTCGATCCCGCTCCCTTGCAATTGATTCTCCCGATACTTGCGCACATCCTCAAGATACAGGTCGCCGAAGGCCATGCATTGAACTCCGTTGGCGATGGCC
>Ga0163199_1000738_pt1 | contig 20473 bp, 19 predicted proteins | sample PL_2010_150m_FD_113537 | JGI IMG/M metagenome (GOLD analysis project Ga0163199, IMG submission 113537) | Freshwater microbial communities from Powell Lake, British Columbia, Canada to study Microbial Dark Matter (Phase II) - PL_2010_150m | ecosystem: Environmental > Aquatic > Freshwater > Lake ...
AAATTGGGCTTATCGGCTGCGCATGGAATAGGCTCCCCAACAGGCCTGTCGGTATCGGCCTATTTCCGATAATTTTTTATAAAAATCAGTTAATTGAAGTTTTGTGCGATAAGGTTAACTCATTTTTTACCAAACACTAAGACTTTTCTGACGATAGATTTGTGATAATGGCGGTCTGTTATCGGACTAGATTTGAGGTATCCGCGATGGATGACACCCTGCAGCGCTTGTTGGATGCGGAGATGCGCGCCGAGAAGATTGCCCAGCATGCCGAGACGGAGCGTGAGCGCATCGTCCAGGGTGCCTTGGCGGAGGCGCGTGCCGAGGAGGGGCGTTTTGAGAAACGTATTCCTGAATTGCACGCCTCGTTCGTGGACAAGGCCGAGATTCGCGCCGACCAGACCATCGCTGAGTTGAAGCGGCGTTACGACGAGCGCCATGTCCAGTTGCGCGAGTTGGCGGAACAGCGGGAGGACGATGCCCTGGAGGCGGCCTTTGCCGTTCTAATCAGCCCGGATACAGACCGGGTTCAGCCAGGGGCCCAGTGATCGGCCATGGGTACCTCCAGCAGCCAAGTCTACCTAAATACGCGGGTCACGCTGTTTGCCAGTCGCTTGCTCAACGAAGAACAGGTTGAGCGGCTGCCGCGGCTCGGGCTCGATGACCTCGCAAAACTCTACGGACTCGCTATTCTCCAGCAAGAGCAGGGGTTTCCGGTCGGTCCGCAATTGCGAGCAGTGGAGAGCGCCCTGATCCACACCGTTCTGAATGAGCTATTGGTGCTGATTCGTCCCATGTACGGTGAGGCCCGGGAGCTGGTGACCCACTGGGCGCGCAAGTTTGAGCTATTCAACCTCAAGGCCCTGATCCGCGGCAAGCTGAACGGACTCCGGGAGACGGAGATCCAGTCCAATCTGCATGACCTGCCTGCCTATCTGGCCCTGCCCCACCAGGCGTTGCTGCGTACCGAGAGCGTGCTTGAGCTGTTGCGTCAGCTGGAGCGGGGGCAATACCGGGCTATCGCCGGTCAAGCGCGTAAGGTCTACGAGGAGCACCGCGAATCCTTCCTCCTGGAGGCGGCCATCGACCAGCATTACTATGCTGGCCTGGTCAAACGGGCCAGGCACTTGAGCGGTGTCGATCGGGATGAGACCCGCAAGGTGGTGGGTCTACACCTAGATCGAGTCAACCTGATGTGGCTACTGCGCTACCGTTTTACCTATCATCTCTCCCCCAGTGAGGCCTACTATCAACTGGTGCCATCCCCCCGGCAGTTGTTCCGGGACCGGCTCTTGGTGCTGGTCAATCTGCCCACCCGGGAACGGGTATTGGAAGCCCTGCCGTCCCCCCTCTCTCAGGCGATGGCGGGCGCGGAGAGCATCGCAGAGGTGGAACGCCGCATGTATGCCATAACCTCTGGAAATCTGCGCACGATCATCGCCTATAGCCCCTCCGCGGTGGCCCGTGCCTTGGCCTACCTGGTGCTGCGGGAACTAGATCTCAAGCGCTTGTTCGCGGTAGTGCAGGGACGGCTGTTGGAGCTTGATGACAGCATCCTACGGTTGGCCCTCGGGCTTCAGACCCCAGATTCCGCCCAGGCGCCGACGGCTGCCCAGGCGGCGACACTATAAAAGCTGTATGCGCTGCAACGAGGTGTAATCCCGTGCTCACGCCCATTCGGATGAAGCATGTGCTGGTCCAGGCCCTCACCGAGGACTTGCCCCGGGTGTCCCTGATCCTGGCGGAGCTCGGGGTGTTCGACCCGGACGACCGCTCCGTGGCCGAGGACAAATTCCCCACTATCCCTGGGGGTCGCTACCGGGAGCTGTTCAATCAGGCCCAGGCGCGTCTAGATAAGATTGCCCGGCTGCTGGGTCTGGGTCCCTTGCCCCCGTTCCATGCCGTCCGCGTCATCGAGGAATCCGAGCTGGAGCGTCTGAATAGTTGGCTGGGTGACATCTGGGCCACCGGCTCCTCCTACGAGGAGCAATTCCGGCGCTTGCTTGACCAGGAACGCCTGGTAGTCCAGCGGGAAGAGTCGCTGAAGAACTTTGCCAGCCTGAATGTGGATCTAGGGCTGCTGCAAGGGGACAAGCAATTCTTAAATCTGTACGTCGGCACGGTACCCCGTGAGAACGTGCGCCAATTAGAAGAGGCCCTGGGCCTAGCGGGGCACCTGCTGTACACCTTCCTGGTAGGCGTTGAGACGACAAACGTCATCATCGTCGGTCCCCGCGGTGTGCAGGAAGATGATTTGCAGCCGGTGTTGCAGGCGGCGGACTTCCGTGCCCTGCCGGTCCCGCCGGATCTGCGCAGTCAGCCCGAGAACATCCGTCGGGAGATCCAGGAGCGTCGCGCCGCCCTGGTCCGGGAGCGCCAGGAGATCGAGGCGCACTTGCAGAGCTGGGCCGGTTCCCTGCGCCGAGAGCTAGAAGATGCTCAGCGCACCTTGGTGATGGCCGGGCCCTTTGTACGCCTGGACAATTCGATGCGCAGCGCCGGCAGCCTAGGGGCCGTGACCGGCTGGGTTCCGGAGCGGGATGTGACTCGGCTGGAGGAGACTCTAGGCCAGCGTTTGGCCAATCCCTTTCTGCTCACGGTGCGCGACCCTCTGGAAGAAGAACGGTCTTTGGTGCCGACCATGATGCGGCGTACACGCATGTTTGCGCCCTTCCAGGATCTGATCCGCCAATACGGCATCCCGCGCTACGGTGAGGTCGACCCCACGCCCCTGTTCGCCATCACCTTCGTGCTCATGTTCGGCGCGATGTTCGGTGACATCGGACAGGGGGGGTTGATCGCCCTGGCGGGGTGGTTCTACCGGGCCAAGCTCCAACGCTTTGGACGCTTTGTGGTCTACCTTGGGCTTTCTTCGGTGACCTTCGGTTTCATGTACGGGAGCATCTTTGGCTACGAAGAAATCATCCATCCCCTGTGGATTGCCCCCATCAGTGACCCGAGCTATATGCTTACGGTAGCGCTTCTGTGGGGTATCGGATTTATCCTGGTTGCAAGTCTGATCTCGATCTACAACCACATGGTGACAGGTGAACGCCTAAAGGCGATCTTCGGTAATCATGGCATGATGAGCCTCTTTCTTTATCTCTCTGGCCTGTGGGGCATGTACCGGATGAGCCAGGGATACGATTTTGGCACCCTGCCTACAATCTTGGCCCTAGGGTCTCTGGCCGCTGTGTTTGGCTTCACCTGGCACGAAGTAAAGGCCCCCTTGGGCGAGCGCATTCTGGTAGCGGTCATCGAGAGCATGGAGGTCATCATGGGCTATGTCTCCAATACCCTGTCCTTTCTGCGCGTAGCGGCCTTCAGTCTGAACCATATGGCGCTCGCCTTCGCGGTATTCGCCATCGCGGAGATGATGCAGACCACGGGCCACTGGATCACCGTCGTGCTCGGCAACATCTTCGTCCTGATATTGGAGGGCGGTATCGTCACCATCCAAACCCTGCGTCTCGAATACTACGAGGGCTTTGCGCGCTATTATTTTGGTGATGGACGTGAGTACCGGCCCCTAGAATTGAGCGCGAGGGCAGCCGAATGAATCTGTTTTACACCCATGTTTCCCATTCTGTTGTAACCGACCAAAGGAGCACGTCATGCATTCACTAATTATTGGCTTTATGTCCCTGCTCATCCTCGGCCTTATTGGCATAGGTGCTGCCATGGAGTTCAGTCCCTCGTTCCGGAACGGTAGCTATCGTACCTGGTTCAAACCGGCCCTGATCACCAATCTGGTCCTGTTCGTGGGGGCAATGATCGCCCTGGGGATCCTAGGTGGACCGGATGCCATGGCGGCGGCGGCAGCAGCGGAGGTCCCGTCGTTTGTCCAGCACCAGGCCACGGCTGGCATGGGCCTTGAGCTCATTGGCGTCGCCGTCCCAACCGCAGTTGCAACCGTGGGCGCCGGCCTCGCCGTGGGTCAAATCGGCTCCGCCTCCCTGGCGGTGGTGGCAGAGAAGCCCGAGATGTTTGGCCGCACCCTTATCTACTTGGGGTTGGCGGAAGGTATCGCCATCTACGGCCTGGTGATGAGCATCCTGTTGCTGGGTAAGCTGTAAGCCCGCCCGCTGCGGATTGCGGAGTGTTTATATTCGGAATATCCGAGCGTGCGCCGCTCCGGTCCCTAAGGGAGGGGCGGCGGCAGGTCCCGCAGTCCCCACCCAGGTGTTGAACTATGGTACATACACCCGAGCATAGCTCCCGCACCCGCATGATCTTCATGGGGGAGACCCAACTCGCCGACGGCTTTCGGCTGATCGGCTTTGAGACCTGGGCGGATCCCAGCTTCGAGGAGGTGGAGAAGCTGGTGCGGGAGATGATCGTACGCCGTCAGAACGCCTTTTTGGTAATCGACCGGCGTATCGCGGAGGCCGAACTCCCCTCCATCCAGCAGGTGCGGCGCGAGGGGGGGCATATCGTTGTCACCCCAGTGCCACCCCTTAACCAACCGGACAGCTTCCATCTGCGGATTGACGATCGCCTGCAAAGTATATTCGCAGCGACGGGATCCCATACATAGGGTTGACCATGAACCGAGTAGAAGAGCTCGAATCCGCCATTCTCAAACGGGCAGACAGGCTCGCTGGCGAATACCGGGAGCGGGCCGAGCGTAGTCGCACCCGCATCCTCAAGGAGGCCGCCGAGCATTTGCGCCTGCATGAGGAGCGCGAGGTACTGATCGCTAAGTCCCAATCTGATCGCACCTTTCGCCGTAAAGTGCAGTCCAGCGAATTGCGGCTGCACGCCCACATGGACCACCTGCGCTGGAATTTGGTGCGCGGCGTGGAACATCGTCTGGAAGAGCGCATGCGCGCCTTTGCCGAGCGGGAAGACGAATACCTCAAGGTATTGCAGGCGTATTTGTCCCAAGGCGCCCAAGCGATCGAGCGTGATGATTTGGTGGCGGAGCTGAACCGCCATGACCATCAACGCCTCGCGGGGCGGTGGGAGGCCTTCGTCGCGGAGGCCGCGCCGGACAAGCGCATCGAGCTAGCCGCCGAGCCCATCGATAGCCTGGGTGGTGTGCTGATTCGCAGTCGCGATGGCCGCATCCGCTTGGACAACACCTTTGAAGGGCGGCGCGAGCGTTTGCGTTCCCAGTTGCACCAGATCATCGTGGAGCGGTTAATTCCGGCCACGGTGGACAGCGGTGGGATGATGTAACATCTAGGGTATGAGCCCGATGTGCATTCTGTATTCCGCAATCCGCATTCCGCAATCCATCCGCGAGCCATTGGCATGACCGATAACACCACCACCGGCAGTATCCTGGATATCAACGGTCCCATCGTTACCATCCGCATGCCTGGCGTCCGCAATGGCGCCCAGGTGCGCATCGGCCTCATCGGCCTGTACGGGGAGGTCATCGCCCTCAGCAATGACCAGGCCATCGTTCAGGCCTACGAATCCACGGACGGCGTTCGTCCCGGCGAGCCCGTGGAAGATCTGGGTTGGCCCTTGTCCGTGGAGCTTGGCCCGGGACTCATGGGCCAGATCTTCGACGGGGTGCAGCGTCCCCTGGAGACCATCTTTGCCCAGGCGGGCGATCACATCCCGCGCGGCCTCAGCATGCCCGCCCTAGATCGGGAAAAGGTTTGGCATTTCGTTCCCAGCGAGGAGCGGGAGCATGGCAAGGAGGTCCCCGCCGGGGCCGTGCTCGGCACGGTGCAGGAAACCCAAACCATCCTGCACAAGGTGATGGTGCCGCCGGGTATCGAGGGGGAGTTGCTGGAGATTGCCCCCGAGGGTGACTATCGGCTGGAGGACTGCATCGGTCGCATCCAGGGGCGGGATGGGCGCATCCATAAGCTCAAGCTCTACCATCGCTGGTCGGTGCGTCGCCCTCGCCCCTACCACAAGCGGGACGATGGCATCGCGCCCCTGATCACCGGGCAGCGCATCCTGGATACCTTTTTTCCCGTGCTCAAGGGAGGCAAGGCTGCGGTGCCTGGTCCCTTCGGCGCTGGCAAGACGGTGGTGCAGCAGCAGGTGGCGCGCTGGGCCAATGCCGACATCGTCATCTACGTAGGCTGCGGTGAGCGCGGCAACGAACTGGTGGACGTGTTGGAGACCTTTCCAGAGATGACCGACCCCTACACGGGGCGCAAGCTCATGGAACGCACCCTGCTGGTGGCCAACACCTCTAACATGCCGGTGGTGGCTCGGGAGGCATCAATCTATGTCGGCATGACCATGGCCGAGTATTATCGGGACATGGGTTACGACGTGGTGATGCTGGCCGACTCCACCAGCCGCTGGGCGGAGGCCCTGCGCGAGGTCTCGGGTCGTCTCGGACAGATGCCGGTGGAGGAAGGCTATCCGGCCTACCTGGCCTCGCGGTTGGCGGCGGTGTACGAGCGCGCCGGGCGGGTCAATGCCATGAGCGGCCATACCGGATCGGTAACCCTGATCGGAGCGGTATCGCCCCCCGGCGGAGATTTTTCGGAGCCCGTCACCAGCCACACTAAGGACATTATCGACACCTTCTGGGCCCTCTCCAAAGAACTGGCGGATGCCCGCCATTATCCCGCCGTTGATTGGGTGGGGAGTTTCTCCGGCCACGTCGATACCGCCGCCCGCTGGTGGGCGGAGGATATCAGCACGACCTGGAAGGAGCGGCGTGGGGCCGCCCTGGGGCTCCTGGCCCGGGACGCGGAGCTGTCGCGTATCGTCAATCTGGTGGGACCCGAGGCCCTGTCCAGCGCCCAGCGCTGGGTTCTGGAAGGGGCCGCCCTGGTCAAGGAGGCGGTGCTGCAGCAGAGCGCCCTAGACTCGGTGGACACCTTCTGCTCGCCGGCCAAGCAATTCGCGCTGCTGGATTTGGTGCTCACCGTCTATGACAAGGGAGCGGAGATGGTGGGGCTGGGGGTGCCTGTGCCGGAGCTGCAAGACCTGCCCATCCTGGGCCAGGTGCGCCGGGCCAAATCCTCTTTCAGCAGCGATCAACTGGACAAGTTCACAGAGCTTCGGGCGGAAGTCGACAAGGTTTTTGACGGTATTCGTCTGGAGTATGCCAAACACGGGGAGCACGCTTGATGAGCGCGAAAGAGTATCGTACCACCTCCTCCGCACGGGGTGGTCTGCTGATAGTTAAAGGTGTGCCGGGCACAGCCTTTGGTGATCGGGTGCAGATTCGCGACCACGAGAACCATTTGCGCAACGGCCAGGTCATTCGTTGCTCCGACGAAGAGGTGCTGGTGCAGGTCTACGAGGGCACGGATGATCTCGACCTGGAGTCCACCTGGGTGCGCTTCCTTGACGAGCCGCTGCAAATGGCCCTGTCGCCGGAGATCCTGGGGCGCATCTTTAATGGCATCGGTGAGCCCAAGGATCGCCGTCCGCCCATCGTGTCCAGTATCCGCCGTGCCGTAAGCGGGGGGGCCATGAACCCGGCGGCGCGCACCTATCCCCGGGAGTTCATTCAGACCGGCGTATCCACCATCGATGGCCTCAACTCTCTGGTGCGGGGCCAGAAGCTGCCAATTTTCTCCGGCTCTGGCCTACCGCATAACCGGCTGGCGGCGCAGATCGTGCGCCAGGCCAAGCTGGTGGACGAGGAGTCGAGCTTCTCCATCGTATTTGCCGCCATGGGCGTCTCTCACTCGGACGCCAAGTTTTTCGAGGATGAGTTTGCCAGTTCCGGGGTGTTGGGTAATGTGGTCATGTTTATTAACCTGGCCGATGACCCACCCATTGAACGCCTGGCCCTGCCCCGGGTGGCTCTCACCGCCGCCGAGTATCTGGCCTTCGATCTCGACCGTCATGTGCTGGTGGTGATGACCGACATGACCTACTACGCGGAGGCCTTGCGTGAAGTGGCCACGGCCAAGGGCGATGTCCCCTCCCGCAAGGGTTACCCAGGCTATCTGTACTCGGACTTGGCGGAGATTTACGAACGCTGCGGGCGCGTCAAGGAGCGTCACGGCTCCATTACCCTGGTGCCCGTGGTGAGCATGCCCTCGGACGACATCACTCACCCGATTCCGGACCTCACCGGCTACATCACCGAGGGCCAGATCGTGTTGAGCCGCGAGTTGCACAACCAAGGGATCTATCCCCCGGTGCATGTCTCCTCGTCCCTGTCGCGCCTGATGAAGGACGGCATCGGCAAGGACGACACCCGAGAAGACCACCCGCACGTCTCCAGCCAGGTGTTTGCCCTGTACGCCCGTGCCCAGGAGACCCGCAATCTGGCCTCCATCATCGGCGCCGACGAGCTGTCCGAGCGTGATCGCCGTTATCTGCGTTTCGCCGACGCCTTCGACGAACGCTTCGTCGGCCAGCGAGAGGATGAAGATCGCTCCATCGTTGAGACCCTCAATCTATCCTGGGAACTGTTGTCCATGTTCCCCAAGGACACCTTGAGCCGGGTGAGCGAGGTGGAGCTGGCCAAGTACCACCACGCCACTGAGTAGGTGCGGGATGCCGGGTTAAGGGGTCGCGCCATCGGCGCGGCCCTTCACTCGCGCATTCCGAGTTCCGCATCCCTATTCGACTGACCAGGCCCCCCATGGCACAACAACTGATCAAAGTTCCCCCCACTAAGAACACCCTGCTCAAGCTGAAAAAGCAGGTGGCCTTCCTGGAGGAAGGCCACACCCTGCTGGAACGCAAGCGGGATCTGCTGACGCGCCTGGTGTACGAACGGGTGGGGGAATACCGCAAGCTGCGCGATCGGACCCGCTTGTCAGTGAAGGAGGCCTATCGCTGGCTTGCCGTGTCGCGACTCAAGCAGAGCGGTCGTTCCCTGCGCCAGGCCGCCTTCGGCGCCAAGCCTATGCTCCAAGTGGATATTCTGCCGCGCCGCAGCCTAGGTGTGGAATATCCCTCCATCACCAGTGAGCGGCTCCCCATGAAGCCCATGGGGCTGCTCGGCACCGACTCCAGCTTCGACCAAACCCGGGAAAAAATGGCCGACGCCATGGTCCTGCTGGCCCGTCTCGGGGAGATCGAGATGGCGCTTAATCGTCTCATGGAAGAGCAGCGCAAGGCGCAGAAGCGGGTCAACGCCCTCAAGTACAACATCATTCCCCGTTATCGCCGCACCATTCGCTTCATTCGCTCCGCCTTGGAAGAGGAGGAGCGAAACGCCCTGTTCCAGATCAAGATACTGCGAGAGCAGGGCCACGCTTGAAGTTAGTCGCGGGCGGGTTGACGGACGCATCCGTCAACCCGCCCGTGCGCCTGTGTACAACTCATGCATCCCCCCCAATAGACCAAGGATCGCCCATGCAACGTCGCAATTTTATAAAGACTCTGGGTGTAGGTTCAGTTGCCCTTGGCGGCGGCGTTGGCGTCATGGAGCGGGCCGGGGCGGAGACCCAGCACAAATGGAAGATGGTCACCACCTGGCCGAAAAACTTCCCCGGCCTCGGCACTGGCGCCAACACCCTCGCCGAGCTAATCACCGAAATGAGCGGTGGACGCCTCCATGTCAAGGTCTACGGGGCCAGCGAGCTGGTCCCTGCCTTCGAGATCTTCGACGCCGTATCCCGCGGTACCGCCGAGATGGGCCACGGCGCCGCCTATTACTGGAAGGGCAAGAGCGAGGCGGCCCAGTTCTTTTCCACCGTGCCCTACGGTATGACCGCCCAGGAGATGAACGGTTGGTTTTATTATGGCGGTGGCCTGGAGCTATGGACTGAACTGTACGCCCAGTTCAACCTGGTGCCCTTCCCGGCCGGTAACACCGGCGTGCAGATGGGCGGCTGGTTCAATCGGGAGATCAAGAACGTCGATGACCTTCAGGGTCTGAAGATGCGCATCCCGGGCCTGGGGGGCGAGGTCCTGCGACGGGCTGGCGGCACCCCGGTGAGCCTCCCAGGAGGGGAAATTTTCACCTCCTTGCAGTCTGGGGCAATCGATGCCACCGAGTGGGTCGGTCCCTATAACGACCTGGCCTTTGGCCTCTACAAGGCGGCCAAATATTACTACTATCCGGGCTTTCACGAACCTGGCACCTGCCTGGAGGCCATGGTCAACAAGCCGGCCTATGACGCCCTACCCAAGGATCTACAGGCCATCGTGCGCAACGCCTGCAAGGTGGTCAACCTGGACATGCTGTCCGAGTACATGGCGCGCAACCCAGTGGCCCTCGCCACCTTGGTGAAAAAGCACAACGTGGATCTGCGCAAGTACCCCGACGATGTGCTGCGTCGGCTACGGGCGCTCTCCGCCGAGGTGGTGGCCGAGATCGCCCAGAAGGACGCATTCTCCCAAAGGGTCTACGCCTCCTACGAGAAGTTCCAGGCCCAGGCCAAGGAATGGAGCGATGTCTCCGAGCTGACCTACCTGCTGGCGCGGGATCGAACTTGATGTGATCCGCCCGCCCGTTGGACCCTCTAGGACGTCCGGATTCTTAGACACTACTGTGTGATTGTCGATCTCCCACCCCTAGCGCTCTACGCGCATATCCCTTGGTGCGTGCGCAAGTGCCCCTACTGCGACTTCAACTCCCACCAAGTGCGGGGCGAAATCCCCGAAGCCCGCTTCATCAACGCCCTGCTGCGGGATCTAGAGCAGGACCTGACCCCCACCGACGGACGCCCCCTCACCAGCATCTTCATTGGCGGCGGCACTCCCAGTCTGCTGTCCGGGGCGGCTATAACGCGCCTGCTCGGGGGCATCCGCGACCGCTGCCCTTGCCTCCCAGACCTAGAGGTGACCCTGGAGGCCAATCCAGGCACCGCAGAAGCGGACCGTTTCGCCGCCTACCGGGCGGCTGGCGTCAACCGTCTGTCCCTTGGGGTGCAGAGCTTTGGCCCGCCGCAACTCCAGGCCCTGGGGCGAATCCATAGCGCAGCGGAGGCGTCCAACGCAGTCGCCCTGGCGCGGGCCGCCGGTTTCGCCAACCTCAACCTGGACCTGATGTTTGGCCTGCCGGGCCAAACCCTGGCGGGAGCCGTCCAGGATCTGGCCATGGCCCTCGACCTAGAACCCGAGCACATCTCTTATTACCAGCTCACCTTAGAACCCAACACCCCGTTCTACCAAGCCCCGCCACCCCTGCCTGACGAGGATCGAATCTGGGAGATTCAGGAGCAGGGGCAGGCCCTGTTGGCGACCCTGGGCTTCGCGCACTATGAGGTCTCCGCCTATGCTCGCACTGGCCGTCGCTGTCGTCACAACCTAAATTACTGGCAATTTGGCGACTATATTGGGATAGGTCCTGGGGCCCACGGCAAGTTGACCCATCCAGATGGTCAGGTGTACCGCAACTGGAAGCCACGCCATCCGGATGCCTATCTGGGCCACCTCCCGGACGGTCCATTCCGCGCTGGGCAACGGCTGTTAAGGCAGACGGATTTGGTCGAAGAGTTCCTTTTGAACGCCCTGCGGTTGCGGGAGGGCTTTGCGTTGGCCCTGTTCCAGACACGCACCGGGCTTGATCGCCACATGCTTGAGCCCGGCTTGAAGCGGGCCCAGGCCGCGGGGCTGGCAGAGATGAATGGGGAGTGGGTGTGCGCTACTCCACTGGGCTATAATTTTCTTAATCGATTATTGTTGTTGTTCTCGACAAGCTGACCGTAACGTCTTGTGACAGGAGACGATTTTACGGACAATGCCAAATTTGAGCCGGATACGGGACTGAGCCAAAGTGCCGATGGTGCGCAAGAGTGCCCTAGTACGCCATTCGGCGGCGGAGATGTTCGCCCTGGTCAAAGAGGTGCGGGACTATCCGCGCTTTTTGCCCTGGTGCCATACCACCCGGGTACTCAGGGAGTCGGAGCGAGAGGTCTGCGCGGAGCTGGTGGTGGCGCGACTGGGTATCCACCAGGCATTTTCCACCTGTAATCGGTACGAGCCGGACCAGTGGATAACCCTTGAGCTGCAAACCGGGCCCTTTCGCAAACTGCGTGGGGAGTGGCGGTTTCTCCCCTTGCGCGAGGATGCCTGCAAGGTGTCACTAGAGCTGGAATTTGAGTTTTCTGGCGCCCTGATCGACCGGGCCTTTGGTGGCGTGTTTCATCACGTCGCCAACTCCCTGGTGGATGCATTCTGCAAGCGGGCGGACGAGGTATACGGTGGCGGAAGATCCGTTTGAAATAGAAGTGGCCTACGCCAAGCGGGACGAGCAGGTGATCCTACCGGTCAGGGCGACGTCAGGGATTACGGCACGTCAGGTCATTGAGCAATCGGGAATCCTGCGGCGTTTTCCCGAGATCAATCTCGCCACGAACAGCGTGGGGATATTCGGCAAGTTGGTGACCCTGGACCAGGCGCTGCAAACAGGGGATCGGGTGGAGATCTATCGGCCCCTGATCGCCGACCCAAAGGAACAGCGCAAGCGGCGTGCGGCGGAGGGCAAGGGGTTGAAGAAGCGTACCTGATGACGACGGGGCCGTTCACGGATGCAGACATCACGGGATGTCTCGGCCAAGCCCTGGTGATCGCCCACGTTTATACACCTGGCGCTCCGTGACTATCCAGTCCAAGGGCACATCCCAGGGCCGCACCGGCAACGCCGCCACCCGCTGGCACTCGTGCGCCACACCGATCAAGCATGGCCGACGCCAGGTTTGGCCTCGGCGTAGATAGGCAAGAGTGCGGTCGTAGAAGCCACCACCCATGCCTAAGCGGTTGCACCCCGCGTCGAAGGCCACCAGCGGCAGCAACAGCACATCCAACCCCCAAGGGGGCTTCCGATCTCGTCGCCCGAGGGGTGGCTCTAGGATGGCAAAACGGTTTGGGCGAAGTGGCCCCTCCGGGGGGTGCCGAGCAAACCACAATTTGCGCTGGGGGCGTGGCCGTAACACCGGCAGGTAGATGCGTCTACCCGCGCGATACAGGAGGGGAAATAGGGGGGTCAGGTCCAATTCCCCGTCCGCCGACAGATAGGCAGCGATCCGCCGAGTGCGCCACAACCCACTGATCTTCCGGATCTGGCGGATGCAATCGAGGCTGTGATGGCGCTGCTCGCGGATCGAAAGAGTGCGCCGAGCGCGTCGGCAGGTGCGTCTGATCTGGGCGGGGTTCGACATGAACTAAAACAGACACCCCCCACCTATGCCGTAGCGACCTTTTGTTCTTGAACCGTTGGGCTCAAGTGGGAGCAATCATCGCCAGCCTAAGGCTTTCCGCTGGAATGCGGACTTGCACACGGGCCGCGGAATCTCGCTCCCTGGGTAGATGTTAGGCTCAAGAAAATACCCAGGTCGCTGTCGAACACCGCAGGGGATGTCTTGTCGATTAGGCTACCGCCATTTGCTGTAAAGGTCCAGCAGTTCTAGCACTCGGGTGGGCCATCAATGCGACCTCATCGGGGCCTGCTTATCAGTGGCGTCTGTAGTACGAATCGTCGCGACGATAGGAGTCCTCGTGACGATCATTGTGTTTGAGCCTTGAAATATGGTCGCTCAAGCGCTCCACGCGATCAGCCAGGATCGCGCACTCCCGGCGAGAGAGATGACCATCCTCGCGAAAGTCGCGGGCCATCCCGCGAATCTCGCGTCGTTCCCGCTTCAGCCAGTGGACCTCTCGGTCGGTGAGACTGCCGCGTTCGACACCATGATCGATGCGCCGCTCCAGGCGCTCCATCCGATCACGCAGGTGGCAGGAGTCGGCGTAGGCAGGCAAGGTTCCGGCTAGGCCGAAGGCAGCAATCAGTAGGACGTTAGCAATGACCTTCATAATTTCCTCTTTATAGGTGATTTAAGTAAGGTTGAAGACTACAAGCTAACGGGCGCGCCATGAATGGCGACTGAATAGAGGCAAGCCTGTATCGGCGGCACAGAATTGCTCAAACCCCAGAATAATTGCTCCGACATGCCCATTTGGGCGCCGAATCCTAAGTCTGATCACCTGGGATGCGATTGCCTTTGTCCAAAGTCCAAAAAAATAGGGCCGCGTCCCCTTTACTCATGTGAGCCGCACCTGGGACAAATCCCGCTCGGTGGTGGCCACTCCATAGGGGGTGCCGGTGGCGTTGCACAGGGCGGTGACGGAGAGCCACACGCGCAGTTCCCGTCCGTCCCGGTGGATGCGCGCCGTCTCGAAGGGCTTGACCGGCTCGCCTTGCCGCAAGCTGGCGATCGTACGGTCGTACTCCCTCCGGCGGTCCTTGGGGATCAGGCGGCGTACATTTTGCTGTAGGGCCTCGTCCTCGCTGTAGCCGTACATGCGGGCGGCGGCCGGATTCCAGGTCAGGATCCGGCCTTCGAAGTTCTGCACCGTGATGGCGTCGTTGGCGTCCCGCACCACGGTGGCCAGGCGTTGCTCCTGCCCCAGGGCCTGGCGCAGACGGCGGGTGTCCTTGATCTCGTCGATGTCGATGAAGGTGATCACCGCCCCCTCGATGCGGTTGTCCAGGGTCTTGTAGGGGCGCACCCGCATGGAATACCAGCGGCCCTTGTCGTCCTCCACCTCCAGGGAACGCACGGTCATGCTCTCCATCACCTCGGCCACGATCGGCTCCAGGTCGGGGATTTGCACATTGGGCTTGATGTTGGAGATGGGTCGGCCCAGGTCGCCGCCGATCAGGTTCAAGAGCCGCTCCGCCTGGGGGGTGAACTGGCGGATGCGCAGATCCTGCCCCAGCATCAGGATGGGCAGGTTGACGCTCGCCAGCAGATTGGTGAGGTCGTTATTGGCGCCCCCCAGATCGGTATTGCGGTTCTCCAATTCCTCATTGACCGTGGCCAGCTCTTCATTAGTGGACTGCAATTCCTCCTTGGCGGTCTCCAGCTCCTCGTTGGTGCTTTGCATCTCCTCGTTGCTGGACTGGATCTCCTCGTTGGCCGATTTCAGCTCCTCATTGGTGGCCTCCTGCTCCTCGATAATGGCCTGCATGTACTCCCGGGTGTTGGCCAACTCCCGCGTCAAGTCCTGCACCTGCCCGTTTCCACCTTCAGGTACCCCTTGGTCCGTCCTCGTCCCCCCATCTCTTGGACCCGCGTCTCCAATGGGGTCTCGAACAGCACCAGCAGGCAGCGTTCGCCGTTCAGGGGTGCCGGCAAGGGCAGCACCTGGAGGTTCACCCACCGCTCGACCCCATTGTGGTGGAAGCAGACCCCCTCCTTGCGCACCGCCCCATTGTCCCGCATCGCCTGGTGAATCACCACGCGCAGTTCCGCTGCCAGATCCTGGCGCACCATCTTGAGTAGGTTGAGGCTGGCGGCCCCTGGGCTGGGCTCGATGTAGAGACCGGTCTGGCCACGGAAATGCAGGATCTCCAAGCGCGGGCCGATGACCACCCCCGGCGGGGCGTAGCGGTGGAGAATGAGCCGCTCGGCCTCCTGCTGGATGTCGCGCACCGGCACGCCTTCATTTAGGGATGCGGGGAGAACTGCCTCTTGCGATAGATCTGGACGGGCGGTGAACTCGTAGTTCATTTGAGGCGAAATGGATTTTTTCCGGTAGATCTTGCTCTTTTTTTCCAGCAGGGCGAACAAATCGGCCTGGGCGCCGATGCTCTCGGAGGTGCTCAACATCAGAAAACCGCCGGGTTGGAGGGCATAGTGAAAAGTCTGCAAGACCTTCTTCTGCAACACCGCCCCCAGATAGATCAGGAGATTGCGACAGCAGATCAGGTCTAAGCGGGAAAAGGGCGGATCCTTGGTGACGTTCTGCACCGCGAATACGCACATGTCCCGGATGATCTTGATAATCTGGTAGCCGTTGGTCACCTTGAGGAAGAAGCGACGCAGGCGCTCCTTGGAGACCTCCTCGCTGATGCGCTCCGGGTACAAACCCTGGCGCGCCTGGTCGATGGCCGGGCCGTCGATATCGCTGGCGAAGATCTGTACCTGGATGCCGCCGATCGAGTCGCCCAAATGTTCCACCAGGGTCATGGCCAAGGAGTAGGCCTCCTCGCCGCTGGAGCAGCCCGGCACCCAGATGCGCAGGGGCACATGGAGGGGGCGGTTCGCCAGCAACTGCGGAAAGACCTCCTGTTGCAGCGCCACGAAGGTCTCCGGATCCCGGAAGAACCCGGTGACGTTGATCAGGATGTCCTGGAACAGGGCGTCCAGCTCCCCCGGCGTGGTCTGCAAGTGGCGCACATAGTCGCGCAGTCGGTCCAGCTTGTGTAGCAACATGCGCCGTTTGATGCGCCGCTTGATGGTGGCGTGCTTGTAGTAGGTAAAGTCGTTGCCGGTGTGGGAGCGCAACAGCAGGAAGACCTTGTTGAGGCTGTCGTTGTCCTCCGGCAGTTGCGCCTCGGCGGGATGCGGGTGCAACAGATAGGGGTGGCGGGCGATGCGGGCAAGTTCCTGGGCGATCCCCTTGGGCGACAACACGAAGTCCACGCAGCCGGCGGCGATGGCGCTGCTGGGCATACCGAAGTATTCGGCGCTTGCCTCGTCCTGGGCGAAGGTAACGCCGCTGGCGGCCTTGATGGCCTTGAGGCCCAGGGTGCCGTCCGAGGCGGTGCCGGAGAGGATGACGCCGATGGCCTGGCTGCCCCGGTCCTCCGCCAAGGTGGTGAGGAAGTAGTCTACGGGCAGGTGTCGGCCCCGATCCAGGATACGATCCAGGATTTGCAATCGCCCATTCAGTATGGCCAGGGTGCAGTTGGGGGGAATCACATAGACCTGGTTCGGCTCTGTCTGCATGCCGTCAACGGCGTCCATCACCGGCATGGAGGTGGCCGGGCGCAGCAGCTCCGCCAACAGGCTCCCGTGACGGGGATCCAGGTGCTGCACCAGCACATAGGCCATGCCGGTCTGCCCCGGCAGGTTACGCAACAGCTCCCGAAAGGCATCCAGACCGCCGGCGGAGGCGCCCACGCCCACCACTGGGAATCCGGGCGGGCCTGGCTGCTCCACGTCCGTGTCTGCGGTCGGGTCGGGCTCCTCCTGGGGAGGTGTTTGATCCGGGGCTTGATCCGGGTCGGCGGCGCATTCGGGCGGCGCGGGGTCGGGGGGGCGCTCGGATTCGGTTGGTAGTGCGGGATCGGCTGGTATGAGGTCAGTGTTGGGCATAAGGCACCTTTTAGGAGAACAGGATTTGACCTCGTGACACCGCAGAGCGGTGTCACCCAGCCAAGGCGTAAACGTATGCCGGTGGGAGCGGCTTTTAGCCGCGACGTGCAGTGGCTTATGCTTCCCCACCGCCCGATCGCGGCAAAATGCCGCTCCCACCCCGCAAAATGAAATGGTCCTAGGGCCAAGAATCCCGGTCCCGCAATTGCTCCAGGCTGTAGGGATTCTCCTCTGGAAATAGATTGGGGTCGAGACCGGTCTCGCGCAAGGCGATGCTCAAGCCATCCGCCCAACCCAACCTAAACGCTCATGGGGACGGAGTCTGTGGGGATTCCTGGGTTTCCGGTCGGAACGCGGGATCGGTTATGGTCGGGTCCGGTCATTGCTCTTCAAGGAGTCCCGAATCTCACGCAACAGCAGGATGTTCTCGGGGGTCTCCGCAGGGGGGAGCAGATCCTCTCGCGTGAGGCTATTGATGGCCTTGACGGCTGCAAAAACGGTGAGGGCAATGATGCCAAAATCCACCACGCTCTGGGCAAAGGCGCCATAGCGAATCAACGGCGCACCGGCGCTTTCAGCCGCCTCCAACGTGGCGAATGATTGACCGGATAGGTTGATATAGAGGTGTTTGAAGTCAGCGCCACCGACCAAGGCGCCCAGGGGTGGCATCATGATGTCTTGCACCAGGGAGGTCACGATCTTGCTGAATGCCCCACCAATCACCACCGCCACGGCGAGATTGACCACATTGCCACGGAGGGCGAATTTTTTGAATTCCTGCATGAACCCAGTGTCGATATAGGGCTTTCCCGGGGGTTGCAGCACGGGGGGCGCCGGACTGGGTGGATCCGTCGCGGCGGAGACCGGAAGTCCCATCATTGCGACCGTCAATAGGATGGTTTTCAGTATCTGAGCGCTCTTGATTGGCATAGTGTTTGTCTCATTGGTAGTCGGTGCGCCTCGCTCCCGCTCGGCACACCCTACGGGTGCCCATCAATCGCTTAAGTTGACGGCACTGAGCGGCATCCTGCCGCGACCGGGCGGTAGTTAGGATATGAAGCGTTGTATATCGCGGCTAAAGCCGCTCCCACCTCGCAAAAGGAGAATTTGCTGAGGAGCGGTTGATTTTCCCCCGGCGAGCGCTTAGCGTGCCAGCCAGCCATCTCTCCGTATCGCCCGCGAGTAATCCATGAACTGGCTTCAACTCCTTTCCCGCAAGCGCCTCGGCAGCGAGACATCCCCCGCCGCCTCGGCCACCCGCACGGATTTTCAGCGGGACTTCGACCGCATCGTATTCTCGTCTTCGTTCCGGCGTATGCAGGATAAGACCCAGATCTTTCCCCTATCCAAGATCGACTACGTGCGCACCCGCCTCACCCACAGCCTGGAGACCTCCAGCGTGGGCCGCTCCCTGGGCACCCTGGTGGGGGAGCAGATCATCGCCCGGCATAACCTCAAGGGCTTCGAGGCCTCGGACTTCGGCGACATCTGCGCCGCTGCCTGTCTGGCCCACGATATCGGTAATCCGCCCTTCAGTCACTCGGGGGAAGACGCCCTCCGCCACTGGGCCAGCCACGCCGATTACGGGCGGCGCCGAGTGGCGATCCTACGCAGCAGCGAGCGCGAGGATTTCCTCCGCTTCGAGGGCAACGCCCAGGGCTTCCGTATTCTCACCCGGCTGCAAAACCGGGACAACCACGGGGGGCTACAACTTACCTGCGCCACCCTCGGGGCCTTCACCAAGTACCCGAGGGAGTCTTGGATCGGCGACGCCCCCAGCACGGGCGTGAGCGGCAAGAAGCACGGCTTCTGCGTCGAGGATCTGAGGCTGTTCGAGGAGGTCGCCGAGACCGTGGGGCTGATCCGCCGCCACCCCCTGCGGGCCGTCTGGTGCCGCCATCCCCTCGCCTTCCTGGTGGAGGCGGCGGACGACATCTGCTACCGGGTGATCGACATCGAAGACGGCTTCCGTCTTGGCCACCTCAGCTACCAGGAGGCCCTGGATCTATTCTGGCCGATCCTGCGAGACCCGGCCCGCCGGCAGGCGCGGTTGGAGCGCATCGGCGGGGACAAGGAGCGGGTGGAATTCCTGCGCGCCAAGGTCATCAATGAGGCTATCCAACAGGCCCGGGACTGCTTTCTGGACTCCGAGGAGGCGATCCTCGCCGGTCGCTTCGACCAACCCCTGCTCACCCAGGTCCCCCAGCACGCCGAGCTGGATCGGTTGCTGGAGGTGGCCCGGGCGCGGATCTACTGCGTGCCGGAGGTCGTGGAGATCGCGACGGCCGGTTTCGAGGTGATGAGTGAGCTGATGGAACGCTTCGTCCATGTAGTGGACGACATTGCCGAGCACCCGGAATCCGCCTCCGCCAAGAGCCGCATGACCCAACTGTTGATACCCGAGCAGTTCATCGGCCCGGATCGAGTTCCCAGCCGGAACCCCTACATCCGGCTACTGCGACTCACCGATTTCGTGGCTGGGATGACCGATTCCTATGCCGTATCCCTCTACAAGAAGGTGACCGGGATCTCGCTTCCTGGTGGGTGAAGGATGCCGCTCCGACTGTCAGCAATTCGCATTTTGCAGGGGTGGGGTGGGAGCGGCTTTCAGCCGCGACGTACAACCGCGACGTACAACCGCGACGTACAGCGCCTTATGCGTCCCCACCGCCCGATCGCGGCAAAATGCCGCTCCCACTGTCTTGCGGTTTGACTGTGGAATACGATCCAATGAGCTTGCCGATTTGACGTATGACAATATATATTCCTAATCGAGAGACTGGTCAAATATGGACATAATCCCTTATCTAAAGTTGATGGCCCAGAAACATGCCTCGGATATTTACTTCTCTACCGGCACCCGGGTGCATCTCAAGGTGGATGGACGGCTGATCCCGGTGGGCGAGAATCCGCTCGATTCCGCGCTGGTCAAACAGATGATCTATTCGCTGCTAACCGACCTACAGATCGCGGAGTTCGAGCGGGAATGGGAACTCAACACGGGATTCTCTCTAAAAGGGGTAGGGCGTTTCCGCATCAACGTGTTCAAGCAGCGCGGCGATGTGGCCATGGTGATCCGCTACATCAAGACTGATGTTCCTGGTATTGAGGAGTTGGGCCTACCCCCGATCCTCAAGGAACTGATCATGGATCCCCGCGGCTTGCTCTTGGTGGTAGGCGCCACCGGATCGGGGAAGTCCACCACCCTATCTTCCATGGTTGAATTTCGTAATCAAAACCGGTCCGGGCACATCCTGACCATAGAAGACCCTATTGAATATCTATTCCGGCACAAAAAGTCCCTGATCAACCAGCGGGAAGTGGGCCTGGACACCCAATCCTTCCATAACGCCCTCAAGAACGCCATGCGTGAGGCGCCGGACGTGATCATGATTGGCGAGATTCGCGATCAGACCACCATGCAGGCCGCCATTGCCTACGCGGAGACCGGTCATCTGTGTCTGTCCACCCTGCATGCCAATAACGCCAATCAGGCCCTGGACCGCATCAAGAATTTTTTCCCCGAGACCGCCCAC
>Ga0163199_1000740_pt1 | contig 20454 bp, 23 predicted proteins | sample PL_2010_150m_FD_113537 | JGI IMG/M metagenome (GOLD analysis project Ga0163199, IMG submission 113537) | Freshwater microbial communities from Powell Lake, British Columbia, Canada to study Microbial Dark Matter (Phase II) - PL_2010_150m | ecosystem: Environmental > Aquatic > Freshwater > Lake ...
AGGCGGCGACGATTTGACCTTCAGGCATTATTTAAACCGGTAATACTGCTTGTTCAGATAGGCGCCGACATGCAGCTCGTCTTCAGGGAACCAGCCGGCGCCGGCGTTGGCGTTACAGGCGCTGATTTGCGCCTGGAGCTTTTGCGGGGTCTTGATCTTGCGTTCCATGCGGCTGTAAATCGCCGTACCGTCGCCGCCCACCATCGAGGTATGGCAGGAAACGCAGGATTTGTCGTGCAGGGCTTTACCGGCTTTCGCGTCGCCCTTGGCGAAGAGATCCGCCGCGTTGGCGGAAGCGGCAATGCAGAACAGCAACGGCAGGGTGAGCAGGGTACGCATGGTAACTCCTTGGTGAATGTGTTGGTGGTTCGATTATAAGCCGTCTCACTCCGAACCTCGGTCGCGCAGAAATTATTTTGCGCCATCCCCAGCAGATTAAGTTGGGAATGAAGAAAATTATCAGGTGTAAACGCTTTCACCGATGGCGTTGACCCATTGCAATGCTTCTACCTGGGCCTGCATCACACTGCGGGCATCCAGCTTGAGTTTGTTGAGCACCGCTGGAATCTCCTCGAGTTTTTCTCCCTCAAGTATTTCGCAGAGAGCCAGCAAACGGCCAAGCGTGCCTTGGTGGGAGATCAATGCCGCATTAACTTCATCACCTACGTTGATTTGTTCCAGCACTTCTTCCATCGGAATGCCGAGAAGCGCATCCAGCAGCGACATGATACCCGCCATGAAGGCATGCTCATGGAATTCGGAATTTCCTGCCGCTACGATCATGGCCAGCTTGCGCATGAGTTCGCCGCGCAACGCCGCCGTTTGCAACAGCGGGTTCGGGTAGGGAAAGCCTTCCTGCTGTGCGAACAACAGCAAGGATACCCAACGCTGGAGTTGGCGGCGGCCAAGCACGGTCACCACCTCGTTGACCGTGGAAATCCGGCGGTTCATACCCATCGCCACCGAATTGACCAGGCGGAAAAGGTTATAACAAAGGTTAGGCTCGCTTTTGAGGAGATGTTCGATTTCAAGGTTCGGTGCTTCGCTCATGACCAGTTTGAGCAACTGGAGCAAAATGGTCTTGGAGGGATGGATGCGCTTGCCGGCAACGAGATGGGGGCGCGCGAAATAATAACCCTGAAATAAATCGAAGCCCATTTCCAGGGTTTCCCGGAACTGCTCCGCGGTTTCGACCTTTTTGGCGAGCAAACGGGCGTTGCTGGCCTGGCGGATTTCCTCGGTCACCTGTTCCAGGCAGCGCTTATCGCAGTCCGCCAAGCTGACCTCGACTGCATCGACGAAAGGCAACAGCCTTGCGGCACCGCAGCCGGAGGTGTAGTCGCCGAGCGCCAATTTCACCCCTTCCGACCTGAGCTGCTGACAGCGTTTTATGAACGAGTCGCTAATGTCCGACAGGTCGACGAGTTCCAGTGTCACATTGCCACGCGGCAGCAACTCGATAACGCCGCTCATCAACATTTCGCTGTTGATGTTGATATAGCAATCGCTCCGTCCCAGCGCCGCCCCGATGCCCAGGTCGCTGAAAGCGTAGGAGATGACGCGTGCGCTCGCTTCCAGCGAGTCCACGATGTCGGCCCGGTCTGCGGTGCCGCTGCGATACAGCAACTCGTAGGCGACGATGCGCTGCTGCCGGTCGAGTATGGGTTGCCTGGCGAGATAAATGTTGTCCGGCCGCTCATCCTTTTCCTTGGTGCTTGCTGTACCGCCGGTTACCGCCCCTTCCCTTTTTAAGCGTTCCACGGATTCGATAGTGACGCGACGATGGCCGCCCACGGTTTTCCAGGCGGCAAGAATTCCGCTATCCACCCACAACTGTACGGTTTTGGGAGATACGCCCAGTATTTTCGCGGCCTCACCCGGGGAACACAGGGCGCCATTGGCGGTCGAGCTGACCGAATTATTCGTTGGTTTTTTCATCGCATGTTTTCAGAATAACGAATTACCATTTTAAGTATTTTTTTCAATTCGCACAATCATGGCGCCGTTTAGGCAAATAGTCCGAATTTGCACGGCAATCGGCTGATCCAGGCGGTTTTGCAACTCATGCGGACTGATGCATCTGTTTGTTGGTGCGGTCTTGCATAAAACGAAAAAACGGAATAATATGGAAAAAACGGAAATACAAGCGTAAACGGAAATGAAAAAACCAAAGAGCCTCGGCAGTATGGCGGGCGACAAGCTTTATTGCACCACCGCGGAAGCGGCGCGCAGTCTCGGCGTGTCCATCAGAACCATACAGTTGTGGGTGGACGGCGGGGTGCTTGCCGCCTGGAAAACCGTGGGCGGCCATCGGCGCATCACGCTGGACTCCCTGAGCAGGCTGAGGTGCTCGGCCGGAACGGTGGAGGCGGTGGTCGATGCCAAGGGAGATGAGTAAGGCGTCGGGGATTCAAGGTGTTGCCGTAATTCTGTCGAGCAAATTTGTTTTTTCAGTCGAGTGGGAGGTGAGTGATGATCAAGATTATTTCTCATGGAGAGCGCTGCTGTGGCACTTGCGAAAACTGGTTTGGTGCGCGTGTCATGGGTGAATGCTGCTATGTCTATACGCTGGAAGGAATGCCTGGGCGGTGTTTGACAGGTTGTGCCGGAGCGGATGTTTCTGGTTGTTGCGCAGCTTGGGCATTGTGGCGTCTCGACGAGGTCTGTTGTCCGGCGATCGCGTGATCGGGGCGATATTTGCCTTGCAGGCGCTGGTGTGGGTCGTTGCTGCGGTGGCTGAATATGCAAAATATCGATACGGAAAAAACGGCTATTTGAGAATAAAAGCCTGTTGGGCAATATGGCCTAACGGTGGTTCCAGTATTTGGAGGTGATTAATATGTTATGTAGCAAACATCGTCGCGAAGTCGCTGTCATGCGGGACCGGATCAATAATCTGGAACATGAACTGCAACAGCGTCAGCGGCAATTCGAGGAATCCCGCATTGGCTTTCAAGCCTCGCAGGAAGAATGCGATGAGGCAAAAGCCATGCTGGTCAAGCACGAAAGGCTTTTTGCCCAGCTTTCCCTGTTCGGCGATTCGTTCCTGGAAGTACAGAAAACCCTGGCAGAGTTGTCGCTGACGCTGAAAAAGGAAAAGGATGTGGCCGTCGAGTCGGCGGCCTCGGTAGGCGCGAACGTAGTGACGGTCGAACGGATGTCGGCGAACCTCCGCCATGTCGCCGAGAAAACCCATGAAACGGCTTCCAGCGTGGAGTTGCTGAGCGAGCGCGCCAGCCAGATCGGCGGCATCGTCAGCCTGATCAAGGAAATCGCCGACCAGACCAACCTGCTGGCGCTCAACGCCGCCATCGAAGCGGCGCGCGCCGGCGAGCAAGGGCGCGGCTTCGCAGTGGTGGCGGACGAAGTGCGCAAGCTGGCCGAGCGCACCACCGGCGCCACCAGCGAAATTTCCAGCCTGGTGTCGGCCATCCAGACGGAAACTTTCAACGTCAAGGAACAAATGGAAATCTCCCCCCAGCAGACCGCCCAGTTCAACCGGGACGGCGAGGAAGCCTCGCGCGGCATGCATAACTTGTTGAAACTCTCCGGCGATATGAAAAACACCATTGCCGCCGGCGCGCTGACCAGCTTCGCCGAAACCGCCAAGGTCGATCACCTGATCTTCAAGTTCGAAATCTACAAGGTGTTCATGGGGCTGTCGCAGAACAAACCGGAGGATTTCACCAGCCACACCGCCTGCCGCCTGGGCAAATGGTATTACGAGGGAGACGGCAAGGAGTGTTTTTCCCGGCTGGCCGGTTATACGGAAATCGAATCGCCCCACGTCCTGGTGCACAAGCACGGTCGGGCGGCGGTGGAGCAATGCTACGCCGGCAATCTGGGTGAGGCATTCATCAACATCGGCGAAATGGAAAAGGCCTCCTTCAAGGTGATCGAAGGGCTGGAGCGTCTCTCCGTCAGCGGCACCAGCGGCGCCACCGATGCCAGCTTGCTGTGCCACCACCTCGATGGGCGCGCGTGAACGGTTATTCCGGTATGAGCGATCCCACCGCTTGGCGGCTTCTCTCCGTCATATACCGGATCACGGCGGAGCCTTCACCGCCGTTTTTTATAGGTTGTTGAATTGCCATGACTGAGATGAAAGCAGTGATCGCGACCAATTCCTACCGGGGAAAATGGGCGCTCCTCATGGAACGGGAAAGCGTGGGGGCGGAAGAAGCAAGCCGGTGCGCCAAGGCGGTGGAGGACAGGGTGCGCCAGTCCGATGATCATGCTTTCCCTGCGGATAGCTACGGAGACTGGTGGACTTGCCGCGTGGATTGCTGCCGCGCCGATGGCAGCCGCTTCTGGTTGAGCGTGGTATTCGAGCGTGCGCGGGATGTCTGCTTCATTTTGCACGGCGTCTCGCTGGAGCGGGACGTGCCGGCTCAGGATGCGTAATGCTCATTCCATTTCGCCATAGAAACGTGAAAAACACCCTCTCCCGTCTCGCCGGGATTGAGCGGCTTGCCGCCAATCCCGGCGGGGACACTCCTTGCGGGTGCGCTGTCGCGCACCCCTCCCCGCCAGCGGGGAGGGGCTGGAGGAGAGGGAAAATTAATGCCGATTTTTAGCCGAGAACAACTTTGAAGACCAACTTGCCGGTTACCCAGATGGAAAAAAAGTGGGATATGACCCACGGTAAATATATCGTCTCCAAGACCGATATGAAGGGTGCGATCACCTATGCCAACGACGCCTTCGTCGAAATCAGCGGCTTCACCCGCGACGAATTGATCGGGAAAAACCACAACATGGTGCGCCACCCGGACGTTCCGTCGCAGGCCTTCGCGGATTTGTGGCGCAACCTGAAAGCCGGCTACCCGTGGCGCGGCATCGTCAAGAACCGCTGCAAGAACGGCGATCATTGCTGGGTCGACGCCTTCGTCGGCCCGATCCGCCGGGGCAGCGAAATCACCGGCTACATGTCGGTGCGGCGCCAGCCGCAGCGCGAAGACATTCAGGCGGCAGAAGCCTTGTACCGCGAGCTCAACGCCAGCAAGGCCGCCATCAAACCGCCGGGACTGCTGGCGCGCCTGACGGTCAGGGCCAAACTGTGGATCGCCATCGTTATCGTCGCGCTGATGATGACGGGGGGCGCCGTGCTGGGGCTGGGCGGGCTGTATCTCGCCAACGACGCGGCGCGCGCCACCTATGAAAACCGCCTGGTCACCATCGGCCAGGTCGGGCGCATCCTGCTGCTGCTGACCGACAATACCCGCCATCTGGCGCTGGCCATCCAGCACGATCCCGACAACGCGCTTTCCCGGCTGCACGACCACCCGGTGGAGAAACACACCGATGCGGTGGCCAAGAACCGCGACGAGGTCACCGCCATCTGGCAGGAAATCGAGAAACGCGAATTGACGCCAGCCGAGCGGCGGCTAGCGGACGAGTTCGCCGGCGAGCGCAAGCGTTATGTCGTGGAAGGACTGAACCCGGCCAGCGCGGCGTTGCTCGCGGGCGACTACCCCCAAGCCACGACACTCTTGACCCAGCACGCGGTAACGCTATACGACTCCGCGGGCGGCATCGCGCAGAAGCTGCTGGCCGAAATCACCCAAAACGCCGAACGCGAATACCTGCAAGGCCGCGAGCGCTTCCGCCTGATTAGCCTCGCCGCCGCTGCCGGCATCTTCGTTTCCATCCTTCTTATCGCCATCGGCGGCGCGTTGCTGGTGCGCGGTATTGCCCGCCCGCTCGATCAGGCCGTCGCGCACTTCCATCGTATCGCCTCGGGGCAGTTGTGCGGCCAGATCGATATTTCCCGGCACGACGAAACCGGCCGGGTGCTCACCTCGCTGGCCGAGATGCAGGCGCACCTCGCCGTGATGCTGGACGAGATCGACTACGCCACCCACAACATGGGCGGGCGCCTGAATCAGCTCAACAGCGAAATGGTACGCGTCGCGCAGCATTCCGAAGCCCAGCACGACCGCGTGCAGGAAGCCGCCGCCGCGGTCGAGCAGGTCAGCGCATCCATTGCCGAAACCGCCGCCGCCTCGGCGGAAAGCGAGAGCGCCGCGCTGAGCGCGCGCGGCATCGTCGAGGACGGCAGCGTGCACATGGCGCAAAGCATGGCGGCCAGCGCCCAGGTCGCCCGGACGGTGCACGACACCGGCGCCACCATCGCCACCCTGAGCCAGTCCATCGACAGGATCGGTGACGTTACCCAAGTCATCAAGGACATCGCCGAACAGACCAACTTGCTGGCGCTCAACGCCGCCATCGAAGCGGCACGGGCAGGCGAACAGGGGCGTGGCTTCGCCGTGGTGGCGGACGAGGTGCGCAAGCTGGCCGAGCGCACCGCCAGCAGCACTGCCGACATCGCCCGGATTATCGGCGACATCCAGAGCACCACACGCAGCGCGGTCACTTCGATGGCGCAGGCGGAAAAAGAGGTGGCGGAAAGCGTGGAACTGATCCGTGCCGGCGAAGAAAGCTTCCGCGGCATTACCGCCACCACCCACCAGGTCACCGGCCAGACTCAGCACATCGCCAGCGCCGCGCGCGAACAAAAAACCGCCAGTGAGGAAATGGCGAAAAACATGGCCCATATCACCCTGCTGATCGAGGAAAACACCTCGGCGATCAAACAGGCGTCGTACGCCACCGAAGATCTGGCGGCAACCGCCGATTCGCTACGCACACTGATCCAGCACTTTGAAGGATGTGCATCTTGACGAGAGCCGCAACATGACCGCATTGCTGACCAACAGTGGCGTTTCCACCACTCACCAATTCAAGCGTCAACTGGAAAATTTTTGCCGGGTGGAGCGCATTTCCACGGACGAGACGCGCCAGGTCGGTAAAACCATAGTCGAGCGGGTAAGCCAAGCCCACAGCGGGAATGTGATTTTTTCTCCCACCGGCTGCAAGGTGCCGGTTTCGGTCAGGCTGGAAAACGACGAAATCGTGAAAATGCTGATTGTATTCGACGACGTCGCACCGGGATGCCGCGCCATCCAGAGAATCCTCAGCGCGCGGGTAGTGCGGCAAGAATCAGGAGTGACGGCGTGAGCACGCTGATTCGTCTGATCATGCTCATCATCCTGGCTATCCTGCTGGTCTGGAATGGCAGGGTGCTTGCCCAGACCGCCAACGTGGCTGATGGCATTAGCGCGAAATTGCGTGCGGACGCGACGCGGAACAGTACGGTTATCGCTTTGTTGTCCGCCGGCACGCAGGTCGAGGTGCATGAGGCGAAAGGCGACTATGTTCGCGTCAGCGCCGCCGGGAAAAATGGCTGGGTGGCGCAGCGTCTGCTGAGCATGAAAGTCCCATCCAAAGCCGTGGTGGAAGGCAAGGCTGGGCCATCGCTCATGCCGGACGTCTGGCGGCATGAAAGCCAAAAGCGCCAGACAGAATTAGCACTGATCTATGAGGAGCAGGAAAGAAACACCTGGCGCATGCTCGCCACCACCCTCGGCGTGGCCATGGCCGCGTTCCTGAGCGGTTTTTGGTTAAGGGGGGTGATTTTCAGGCAGCGCTATGGTTGGCTGAGCGCAAGCGGTCGTTATCGCGCGGTGAGGAAAAGAACCGCATGAGCGTATTCCTGCAGTAGAAACCTGAAGAACGCCCTCTCTCCTTTTGGGAGAGCGTTGGAGAGAGGGTCGGCGGGGGAGAGGGCTGGGCCGGCTTGGCTGACGTTGCGCTGCCAGTGCCACATTTTAACGGAGGAAAGCTATGAACGAATCGACTGCCGGCAATGCCATTTCAACTACCGACCATTTCAAGCGGCAGTTGGAAAATATCTGCCGGCTGGTGCACCTCTCTCCAGACGAGAGGCGCAAGGTCGACCAGGCCATTATCGAACAGGTGTGCCAGGCTCACGGCGTCAGCAAGATGGCGTGCCTGATGACGCTGGAAAACGGCGGGGTCCTGAAACTGCTGGTCGTATTCGACGAGGCCGTGCCAACTGGGCGCAGCATCCAGAAGATTCTCAGTGCACAGGTGCTTCGCTAATGGCAGGAACGACGGCATGGTCATACCGACCCGCTGGTTGCAGTGGTCTGGCGTGAATATTTTATTTTGAGGAAGCAGAACATGAATCACCTGATGGCTATTTCGAAAGTCTTGAGCGGCCTGGCTGCCGTTGCACTGCTTGCCGCTACGTCGCCCGCTGTTGCCGCTGCCGCGTCTGAAGGTGCCAATGAGGCCGCTATAGCCGTTACCGCCAGGAAGCCGGCGAATGTCGGGGCTGAAGCCGGTCTAGACGAAACCTGTGCCGCCGCCGACAGGAAGGAATCGTGCAACCCCCCGGCGGGATTTCCGCCGCTGGACATGGCGTCGTCGCTTTTTTCTGCGATGACAGGCTGTTCTCGTCGCGGAATGTGATTGTTGGTTCTGACCAAACTGGCGTCAGGCCAGAGAAATCGCCATAGGTCTGGAAAACGTCATTGACGGCCTGAAATCCGCCATTGGCCGTTTTCGGCTTACCTGACAGGAGAAATTGCAAATGTCCGACTTACTCAAAAAAATCGACGAGCGCACCAAGCTGGCCGGTACCAACAAGCTGGAAATCCTGCTGTTCAGTCTGGGGGCAGATAGCCGTAGCGGGCGCAAGGAAACCTTCGGCGTCAACGTGTTCAAGGTGCGCGAAGTCATGCGCGTCCCCGCGATCACCTCGGCGCCTGAAATGCCGGCATCCGTCGAGGGCATGGTCAGCCTGCGCGGCCAGTTGGTGCCGGTAATGGATCTGATCAAGTATGTCGGCGTGCAAACCGACATCAAACCGCAAATCATGATTGTTACCGAATACAACCAGCACATCCAGGGATTCCTGGTCGAGGCGGTGGACACCATCTTGCGGCTGGACTGGTCTGCGATGCGGGTTCCACCCGAGATGCTCAATGCCCAGATGGGCGGCCTGGTCACCGCCGTCACCGAGTTGCCGGATAAACGGCTGGTGATGATGGTGGACATGGAAAAAATCCTGTCGGAAACCACCCACTACGACGATGCGCTGCTGTTTCAGGCGATACGCCCGGTACAGACCGAAGACAACCGGCGTTACACGGTATTTTTCGCCGACGATTCGGCGACCGCCCGCAAGCAGATCGAGCGCACCCTGGAAGCGCTCGAAGTCGATGCGCGTTCGGCCAATAACGGCAGACAGGCGTGGGAAAATCTGCAACAGATCGCCGCCGAGGCCGATGGTCGGGGGATAAAAGTCCGCGACCTGATCCAGTTGGTATTGACCGATGTGGAAATGCCGGAGATGGACGGCTACGTCCTCACCAAAAACATCAAGAACGATCAGCGCTTTGCCGGTATTCCGGTGCTGATGTATTCCTCGCTGAGTTCGGTCAACGAGTATCTGGGGCGGTCGGTCGGCGTGGATTCCTATGTATCCAAGCTGCAACCGCAAAAACTGGCCGACGCCGTCAGCCATTTCCTGAAACGCGGCACCGAGAAAGCAGTGACCGTCTAGCGGAAGCGCCACGACAAGGAGAAAAAACATGTCTGCCCACAACCCCGCATTGCTCGACACGATCGACGCCCGTACCAAGCTGGCCGGTTCGAACCGCATGGAAATCCTGTTGTTCACCCTCGGCAGCGGAGAACTTTTCGGCATCAACGTGTTCAAGGTGCGCGAAGTTTCCCAGACCCCTTTCATCACCAAAACGCCGAACACGCCGCATGGCGTGGAAGGATTCATTTCCCTGCGCGGCAACATTATCCCGGTGATTGCGCTGGCTAAATCCGCCGGCTTGGCGGGCGTGCCTGACGAAACCGGGCAAACCATGATCGTGACCGAATTCAGCGGCCATGTGCAGGGTTTCCTGGTGCACGACGTGGATCGCATCGTACGCATGGACTGGGAACAAATCAGGCCGCCGCGCGAAATGCTCACCCAGGGCGACTCGATGATTACCGCCATCACCGAGTTGCCGGACGGACGCTTGGTTTCCATCCTCGATGTGGAACAGATCCTGACCGATGTGATCGGCATTCCGCTCATCCAGGACATAGGGCCGGCTACCGAAAACACTGAGTGTTTCGTCTTTTTCGCGGACGATTCGCTGGTGGCGCGCAAGGAAATCGTCATGGTGCTGGATCAGTTGGGCGCGAAATACCAGCAGGCGACCGATGGGGAAGAGGCCTGGGAAAAACTCCAGGGACTCGCCAACCGCGCCGGCGGCGACAATCCTCCGATGAACGAACAGATCAGCCTGATCCTGGTGGACGTGGAAATGCCGCGCATGGACGGCTATGTGCTGACCCGAAAAATCAAGGAGGACGTACGTTTCACGGGCATTCCGGTGATCATGCATTCCTCGCTGTCGGCAGATGCCAACATGGTGATGGGCAAAGCGGCCGGCGTGGATGCCTATGTCGCCAAGTTCGACCCCGCCGTGTTGGCGAACACGCTACGACCCTTCCTGGCAAGGCTGGCCTGATGAATTTCATTTTCTGGGACGGTGTGAAAAATGGTCGATAAGAACATGAAATTCCTGGTCGTGGACGATTTCTCCACGATGCGGCGGATTATCAAAAACCTGCTCAAGGAACTCGATTTCACCAATTTCGATGAAGCCGAGGACGGTGTGGTTGCGCTGGCCAAACTCAAAAACAACAAATACGACTTTGTCGTCACCGACTGGAACATGCCGAATATGACCGGCATCGAGTTGTTGCGCGCCATTCGCCATGACGCCGCGCTGAAACATCTGCCGGTGCTGATGGTCACCGCCGAAGCCAAGAAGGAGAACATCGTCGAAGCGGCGCAGGCCGGCGCCAGCGGCTACGTCGTCAAACCTTTTACCAGTGCCACTCTGGAAGAGAAGCTGAATAAAGTTTTCAAACTATTTGGAATGCTCTAAGGAAAGGATGCCAAGATGACAGCCACCAACGATTCGCTGGAACTGGAAGCCCTTTTCGACAGCATTGTCGCGGAAAGCGCGGAGGGTAGCGCTCCGACGGCTGCCGCCGCCGCCCTGGTGGAAATGGAAGGAAGGGGCATCTCCGGCGACATGTATTCGCGTATCGGCAACCTGACCCGGCAACTCTACGACACCCTGCACCAACTCGGCTACAGCGACGCTCTGGAAAAAGTCGCGCAGCAAGACATCCCCGATGCGCGCGAACGGCTAGTCTATATCGCCACCATGTCGGAGCAGGCTGCAACCCGTACCCTGAATGCCGTGGAAAAAATCCAGCCGATCCAGGTTGCCATGGAAAGCCAATCCCAGGATCTGCACAGTCGCTGGGAGATGCTTTTCGACAACCGCTTGAGTGTCGAGGAATTCAAACATCTGGCCGTGGATACCCGCAGCTTCTGTCTCGGTGTGCCGGTACAAGCCCGGAAAACCAACGTTCAATTACTCGAAATCATGATGGCGCAGGACTTCCAGGATCTGACTGGGCAAGTCATCAAGAAAATCGTCGCCATGGCGCAAAACATGGAGCAGGAAATGCTGCAACTGCTGGTTGCTGCCATGCCGGCGGAAAAGAAAGCAGGGATCGAATCCGAACTGCTCAACGGCCCCGTCATCAATCCCGCCGGGCGCGACGATGTGGTTACCAGCCAGGCGCAGGTGGACGATTTGCTGGAAAGCCTGGGTTTTTAGTTGACTTCACAATAGAAACGCGAAGAACACCCTCTTCCGCGCTGTCGTGCCCCCCTCCCTCGCGAGCGGGGCTGGGGGAGAGGGGAATCAGCGCTTAGCCAAAACGCATAAGGAAGCATTAATGAATACCCCCAGGAGAACCCCATGAGCCAATTCGGTGACATGGAAGATATGCTGCAGGACTTTCTCACGGAAGCCGGCGATCTGTTGTCCGACGTGGACAACAAGCTGGTCGAACTTGAAAAAACGCCGCACGAACACCGCCTGCTCGACGATATTTTCCGCAGCTTCCACACCATCAAGGGCGGGGCAGGATTCCTGACGGTCGACAGCCTGGTCGATGTTTGCCACCGCGTGGAAAATCTGTTCGATAAATTGCGCAGCAACGAGCTGGAGCTTACCCCGGAACTCATGGATGCGATCATGTCGGGCACCATGGTAGTGCGCGACATGTTCGAGACGCTGTCGCACCAGCAAATGCCCGCCAGCGCCGATGGGTCGCTGCTCGCGGCGTTGGATGCGGCGCTGGCGGGAAAGGTTCTTTCGCCGGAACTGCCTCCTCCCCAACCCTCCCCCGTGGAGGTGGGAGGGCAATATTTTCAACCCTCCCCCGCTAGCGTGGGAGGGCAGGATGGGGGCGAGAACTTGCAACAAGTTTATGACGCCGTAACCGACGTATCAGCGTCAAATTTCCCGGTCGTGTCGCCGCCCCCGGCTCCACTGCCCAGGTCGGCGCCATCGGCTCCGGGCATGGGCAGTACGGATGTCTCTGCCAGGGAAAATACCATCCGCGTGGATACGTCCCGGCTCGATATGGTGCTCAACCTGTCCGGTGAAATCGGCCTGACCAAGAATCGCCTGAATTGCTTGCGTACCACTATCCTGCAAGGCAGAAGCGATGCCGATACGTTGAAGGCGCTCGACGAGTCCGTCAATATCCTCGACCTGCTGGTCGGCGATTTGCAGAACGCCGTCATGAAAACCCGTATGCAACCGATCGGGCGGCTGTTCCAGAAATATCCCCGAATCGCGCGCGATCTGGCGCGGCAGTTGGGCAAGGAAGTGGAATTCACCGTTTCCGGGGAAGAAACGGAAATCGACAAAACCATGATCGAGGATCTCGGCGACCCGCTTGTCCACCTCATCCGCAATGCGGTCGATCATGGCGTGGAAATGCCGGGCGAGCGGCTTGCCGCCGGAAAGCCCGCGCGCAGCGAAGTGCGGCTTTCCGCGGTCCAGTCCGGCGACCACATCATCATCGAAATCGCCGACGACGGGCGCGGGATGCGTCCCGACATGCTGCGCCGCAAGGCGCTCGAAAAAGGGCTGATCGACACGGAAACCGCCAACAGCCTGGATGACCGCCAAAGCCTGCACCTGATATTCCTGCCCGGATTTTCGACCAAGGACGAGATTTCCAGCGTCTCCGGGCGAGGTGTCGGCATGGACGTGGTCAGAACCAACATCACCAAACTCAGCGGGCGGATCGACATCAATTCCGCCCACGGACATGGCACCGTTATCACTATCGCGCTGCCGCTGACTTTAGCCATTCTGCCGGTGCTGGTGGTGCGCCTGGGTAACCAGCCCTTCGCCGTGCCGCTATCCATGGTGCGCGAGATCATCCCGATCAATCCCAAGGAAATCCAGCTTGTATCCGGGCGCGCTACTCTGGTGGTGAGGGAAGAGGTATTGCCGGTACGGACGCTGGCCGACTTGCTGAGTTGGCCGTCAGCTGGACTGCCCGCCTATGGCGTGCTGATGCAATCGGCCGAGAATGCCTTTGTCCTCGGCGTGGACAGTTTCATCGGACGCGACGATGTGGTCATCAAGCCGCTGGAGGACATTAAGCCTAAGGGCGTCGCGGGCGCCACCATGTCCGGCGACGGCAACGTGGTGCTGGTTCTCGGCATGGAAGAGTTGCTGAACCTGGGCGGCAGCGCCGACCACCGTTCGCTGATGCACATATAGGAGACATCAAATGAGCAATCACGCATATATCGGGCGACAACCTATCGTCGATCGCAACCAGCAGGTCATTGGCCACGAACTGTTTTACCGCCACAGCGCGGAAGCTACGGCGGCGGTGATTTCGAACGAATTCGAGGCGTGCGCGAGCATCGTGAACAACACGCTCGCCAACATGGGATCGGAGTGGCTGCTCGGCAAGGGGCTGGCTTTTATCAATATCACAGCGGAACTGCTGGATTCGGATTTGCTCAACCTGCTGCCCGCCGAGCGCGTCGTTCTGGAACTCGGGGTGGGCGACCAGTGTGACGCCGATTTGTCATATCACCTTCGCCGACTTCGTGGCAAAGGTTTCAGCATCGCGCTGGAAGACATGTTGCCGGGCAGACATAGCCTCCCGTTGCTGGAAGCCACCGATTTCATCAAGCTCGATGTTCAGCGCTTCGACACGCGATCGCTTGCCAAGGCGATCAGCTACTATCGTCACTACCCGATCAAGCTGGTTGCCAAGAATGTGGAAACCATGAAGGAATACCTGGCCTGCGTGGAACTCGATTTCGACTATTTTCAGGGATACCATTTTGCCCACCCGGAAACGCTTTCCGTCAAGGTCATCGATCCCTCTCATGCAACCGTGCTCGATTTGCTCAACAAGTTGCGCGCCAATGTCGAAATCGGCGAAATCGAAACCGCCTTCAAGCAGAATATGGCGCTTTCCTTCAAGCTGTTGCGCTATATCAATTGCGCCGGTTTCGGGATGAACGCCAAAGTGCAGTCGATCCAGCACGCGCTGACCATCCTCGGTTACCGCCAGCTCTACCGTTGGCTGACGTTGCTGCTGATTACCGCCGACAATGCCACAACTTCTCCTGCACTGATCCAGATGGCTATGGCGCGCGGGCGGTTTACCGAATTGCTGGGGCAGGACTACCTGGATGGGCGGGAGCGCGACAATCTTTTCATCGTGGGCGTGTTTTCCCTGCTCGATGCCATTCTCGAAATGCCGATGTCCAATGTGCTGGAAAACCTCAACCTGCCGGAAAACATCGTCGAGGCATTGCTATACCGGAAAGGCGTTTTTGCGCCATTCCTGAAGCTGGTCGAAGCGAGCGAGGACCTGGATTGGGACAATCTCGAACGTTTATCGAAAACACTTCTGTTATCAGCTGATGAAGTCAACCTAGCCCACTTCGATGCGCTGATATGGGCTGAGAAACTTATCGCGCAATAGGCTGAAGGTTGCTGGCGGCACGCTGCGGGAAGCGGATGAGCGCAGCAGGTACGACTGGCGGCGGCATTCATCGGCAAAGCTGGCGCGGCGAGTGTCTGGCACCCAAATCTGTACCGGGCGCAAGCACGCTCGATGCATTTGCACGCGCTCTGAAACGCTCGTGCTCATGGTTTCCTCTCGATCTCTGGATGTTACATGCAACGCAGCGATTTGTTTAGTCAGCTTAATACATAGGCAATTCGAATCGTCCAGCTTCAATTTCCCTGTTTTCCATTATTTCCGTTTGTCGTAAGTTCCGCTTCCATTCTTCGCAATATGCCTGTAATCAGGTGCATATGTAGCCATTTAGTATGTTTGCCGGTTATTTTCGTGATCCTCAACATACCAAAAACCATCGCACGCATTACCAAATTTACTAAATTAATTGATATTTCCTGTTTTGTTGTTTAATATCGCGTAGGTCTGAAAAACGACAAGACGCCGCCGAACTGGAGGCTCTCGGAGGGTGGCTTTCATGGTGCAATTTATTGCGGAGGTCAATTTGTACATTGTTAAGGAAACCGAAAGACGCTGTTGTACATGCGCATTCTGGATGGGTATACGGACGAGCGGCGAGGATGGTTTTGTTTATTCTCTCCAGGAGCTGGAAGGTGCTTGCAAACAAGCTTGGCACGCGATGGAAGGAGCCACCACCGTCCGCGTGCTGAAGCTTCCCGATGCGGTATGCAGTTCGTGGCGGGTGTTGCCGGAGACTGCATGATGCGGTTTTCCATGCTGGTCAAACGCTTGTATGCCAAGCACGGCGGCCTTACACATGGCGACTGTGATTTGGCGGTAAGAACCATTTTGCGCGGGATAGGTGAGCATTTGTCCAGCGGCGGACGTGTGGAAATTCGCGATTTCGGTGCGTTCACGGTGAGAACACGGGGCGCGAGGCTGGGGCGCAATCCCAAGACGGGCGCTCCAGTTGATGTACCCGCCAAAGCGCGGCCACATTTCAAGGTCGGCAGGGCGTTGAAGGAGGGCGTGAAATCTCGGGGGAAAGAAAAAACCACGGCGCCTGTCAGTGATGGCAATAAATGGGCGGGGTTAGTTGATCCCTTCGATGAGTTAGGTGTGTGAGGGGGTATGGACAAACTGAATTGCTGGGAATTTATGCATTGCGGACGCGAGCCGGGCGGAAGAAACATGCTGGAACTGGGTATCTGTCCTGCGGCATCCGATTCCCTGCCGAATGGTATCAACAGCGGCAAAAATGGCGGGCGTTCATGCTGGATCGTGCGGGGTACGCTGTGCGGGGAGATGCGCCCCAGCGGGCATGGGGACAAGCTGGCGGAATGCGGCAACTGCAAGTTTCGCCGGCGGGTGGAAGAGGAGGAGGGCGCAGAGGGCTTGCGCGAGGAGATGCTGGTGGGCTTCGAGCAATTGCCCATCCGTCCGGGGGCGCGGGTGCAAATCCAGCCGGTGGAAAAGTCTCATCCGGGCCAGTATTACTACGGACGCTATGTGGGGGCGATCCCCGGTAAAAGCATCATTGTCGTCACGCCCGACGATTTGCTGGTGCATAAGAATCAGGAATTGATCGTCCGGATTTTTTCCGGGAAATATGCTTATGCATTTTATGTCAGGTTGCTGTATTCCCATCGCAAACCTTCTGCTTATGCCCATCTGACCTTTCCCGCCAGCGTCCGGGCGCGCAGGGTGCGCGATTCGTTTCGGGTGCGAGCGGAGATCGACGGGCAGTTGATACGGTTGGGGCATGGCGACGCAACGTCGGTGCCGGTTGTGATTCGGGATATCAGTACCACCGGCGCCGCTGTGGAATCCGAGCAGTTTCTTGAGGAAGAGGGATGCACGGTTAGCTTGAGTTTCCCCATGCGTTTCGAGGAGGTGGAGACGGAAATCATGATCAAGGGGCGCATCTGTAATGTGCATGAAGCCCTGGTGGGTGTGGAGTTCGACGATATGGCCACGGCAGATCGCCTGGTGCTGCATTACTTTGTCGATCACCGCATCGCGGAGAGCGGCGATCCGCAGTAAGAATCCGCAATGGCGGAAAAAATCATAAAAGCCAAATTGAAAATGGAGAGGAAGATGAAAATTTGCAACCTGAAAATATGGGTGCGCCTGGTGGTCGGCATTTCGATCATTCTGGTGATTGCCTGGGCCGGGATGATCTGGTGGGCTACCGTCGAACAGCGCGAAACCGCGATCGGGCAGGCGCGCGATTTTTCGCAAAGTGTCCATCGGATGACCATGGCCAGCCTGACCGGCATGATGATTACCGGTACGGTCGGGCAACGTGCGGTCTATCTCGACCAGATACGGCAATCGGAAGACATCAAGGAACTGCGCGTGATTCGCGGCGATGCGGTCAGCAAGCAGTTCGGCCCCGGCGCGGCGGATGAAAGCCAGGCCGACGCGGTCGAACAACAGGTGCTGCAAAGCGGTAAGCCGTATTTTCAGGTGATCAAGGATGGCGGCGGGGAAAGCCTGCGCGTCGTGATCCCGGCACAAGCGCAGAAAAACTACCTCGGCAAGAATTGCCTGATGTGTCACATGGTGCCGGAAGGCACGGTGTTGGGCGCGGTCAGCATGCGCATTTCACTCGACAAGGTCAACGCCACGGTGCGGGAATTCAGCCTGGAAATCATGGCGGTGGCCTTGGCGCTGATGATTCCGGTGATCCTGTTCATTTATCTGTTCATTAACCGTTCGGTAGCCGTGCCGCTCGAGAAGGTGTCGCACGGGCTGAGAGGCATCGCCGAGGGCGAGGGCGATCTGACGAGGCGTCTGGCTGTCTGCGGTAAGGATGAGATCAGCGAAATCTCGGGGAACTTCAATGCCTTTATGGACAAGCTGCAATCCATCATCCACGAGGTACAGAACAGCGCCGAGCGGGTGCTGGCCACCACGCATAATCTGGCCAGCGTATCCGCCCAGGTGGCGGCAAATTCCCGGGTGCAATGCTCTGAAGCGTATTCCATGGCGGCACAGGTGGAGATCATGACCTACAACATTGACGCCGTGGCGAGCCAGGCCGAGGGGGTGCAGGAGGTTTCCACTCGTTCGAGCGACCTTTCCACTCACGGCGGCGACGTGATCCATAAGGCTGCCGCGGAGATGGGCAAGATTACCGAGGTGGTGAACGAGTCGGCGACGATCATTCAGGATCTGGGCGACCAGTCCGACCAGATTTCGGCGATCGTCAACGTCATCAAGGAAATCGCCGACCAGACCAATCTGCTCGCCCTCAACGCCGCCATCGAGGCAGCGCGCGCCGGAGAGCAAGGGCGGGGGTTCGCGGTGGTGGCCGACGAGGTGCGCAAACTGGCCGAGCGCACTACCAATTCGACCCAGGAAATCGCCGCCATGATCGGAAAAATTCAGAACGGCACCAAGCTGGCGATCAGCAGCATGGTGGCCGGAGTCGGGCGAGTGAGCGCGGGAACAGCGCTGGCGAATCAGGCGGGGGAGGCCATCAACCAGATCAAGTCCGGCGTTCAGCATGTGGCAGAGGCGGTGAGCGACATATCGGTATCGCTCAAGGAACAAAGCCATACCAACAGCGATAACGCGCACAAGGTGGAAAGTATCGCGCGCCTGTCGGAAGAAATCAGCCAGGCATTCCACCAGACCGCCGATACCATCCGCGACCTGGAAGCGCTGGCCGACAGCCTGCAAAGTGTGGTGGGGCGCTTCAGAACCTGAACAGAATAGCCCCTCTCCCGCAAGCGGGAGAGGGGAGTAAGAGCTTCTTGAGTGGTTATGATTTTTTTGCATAGACCTGGATAGTGATGAAACATGAAAACAAAACGCTGCTGATAACCGCCCTGATTCTGGTGCTTGCTGATAGCGCGACGGGAGTCCTGGTGCCGGGGTTCTGGCTGCTGATTCCGTCCCTGCTCGCGGCTGGGGCGATTCTGGCAGTGTTGGCGAGCGAGCTCGGAGCGCAACGACTAGAAGGGGAAATGTTGCCTGCCGGAGCGAACCGGCAGAACAGGATAAACCAGGAATCCGCCGCCATCTCACGCGTGGCATCCGATGCGTTGCACTACCAGTTTACCGAGCTTAACCGCGATCTCGACCAGTTGAAGAAAATTATCGCTAGCGCCACCCATACGCTTTCGGGCAGCTTCACCGGCCTGGAAAACGAAACCGCCGGGCAGATGGCGGCTTTGCGCAAAATGATCGAGCAATTGGTGACGGTTGCTTCCGGGACGGAACATCAGGAACTGACGGTCGGCATCCAGCGTTTTACCAGCGAAACGCAAATCATCATCCGGGGCTTCGTCGATACCATCCGTGTCGTCCGCGACAAAAGCACCAATATGGCCGACAGCTTCCGCATGATGGCGGAGCGGGTGGTTGCCGTGGTCAAGATGCTCGACAACGTCAACGAAATCACTTCGCAGACCAATTTGCTGGCGCTCAACGCGGCCATCGAGGCGGCGCGCGCCGGCGAGGCCGGACGCGGCTTCGCGGTGGTAGCGGACGAGGTGCGCAAGCTTTCCAACCGAACCAGCCAGTTCAACGAGCAGATCCGTGCTCAGGTGGGCGGCATCGAAAGCGCCATCGCCCAAGTCAACGAAACCGTCAACGACATCGCGGCCACCGACCTCGATGTGGCGGAACGCTCGCAGGAGTCGGTGAGCGTGATGTGGCACGAGATGGGCGAACTCAATATGCGGGTGGTGACGCAGTCGGATTTCATCGCCGAGATATCGAGTCGTATCCAGGATCATATCCAGGCGGGGGTGATTTCCCTGCAATTCGAGGACATTACCCACCAATTGATCGAGCATGTTCTCCTCCGCGCCCAATTGCTCGACGGTGCCGCCAGCAACCTGGCCGAAATCGTCGGCAACAACGGCGCCGGCCCGGATGCGCTGAGCAACGCCATGAAGAATTTCAACGACATCATGTCCGAACGCTTCCGGGCGGTAAGCCACAAATCCGTGCAGCACGATAACGTTCGCAGCGGCACGGTGGATTTGTTCTGATTTTTTCAAGTAGTCCAATAACGAGGAGGAGGTAGCAATGAACTTCGATGATGCAATTGCCGCACATATCAAATGGAAAGTCCGCCTGACCCAGTTTATCGACGGTACCAGCGCCGAGCAGCTCAGGAGCGACACGGTGTGCAAGGACAACCTGTGCGACTTGGGTAAATGGATCTACGGCGAGGGTGCGGCATTCAGCGGCAAGCCGCATTACAAGGATCTGGTGGGCAAGCACGCCAATTTCCACCGTTGCGCGGCGGACGTGGTGAAGAAGGTCGAGACCAGCGACAAACCGGGTGCCAAATCGCTGCTGTCCGGGCAGTTTGCCGTGGCATCGAAGGAAACCGTGACCGCCATCATGGAACTTAAGAAAGAGGCGGCGAAGTAGCTCGCGGTTAAGGAAGTACAGCCCGCGCAAGATGCGTGCGGTGCAATGCGCTACGCTTATTGCACCCTACCTGACGGCAAGGCCTTTGCGCGGTTTTTTCCAGAAATTTTTGGGAGGGTATGTGGTGGAGCAATCCAGAAAAATGACTAACATTCTGTTCGGGAAGGTTTTTACCCCCCCCCCCCCATAATTCCCCCGGATTTTCACGAAGGTTGCCCAGTTTTGGAAGGGTGCAATGTTGAATGTGTTTGGCTGGTGGTTTCAAGGGGCGCGCTGGCGTGCCTCTAT
>Ga0163199_1000743_pt1 | contig 20414 bp, 14 predicted proteins | sample PL_2010_150m_FD_113537 | JGI IMG/M metagenome (GOLD analysis project Ga0163199, IMG submission 113537) | Freshwater microbial communities from Powell Lake, British Columbia, Canada to study Microbial Dark Matter (Phase II) - PL_2010_150m | ecosystem: Environmental > Aquatic > Freshwater > Lake ...
GATACAAGCTAGGAAACTGCGTGCGTAGTTGCTGCAACTTGGGCATGTCGTTGAAAACGATGTACGGCTGATTAGGATGCAAGGCCAGATAGTTCTGGTGATACCCCTCGGCCGGATAGAACTGCTCCAGCGGTACAAGTTGAGTGACAACGGGTCTCGGGAATGCGTGCGAGATGTTCAATTTCTCGATGTGATTTCTGGCGGCGGCCTGTTGTTCGGTGCTGGTATAAAAGATCGCCGAGCGGTACTGAGTACCCGCATCCGGGCCTTGGCGATTGAGTTGCGTCGGATCGTGAGCCACGCTCAGAAATACTTGCAGTAATTGCTGATACGACACCTGCGTCGGGTCAAAGCGAATGCGCACCGATTCCGCATGCCCCGTATCGCCGTTACTGACTTGACCGTAATGGGCCGTAGCTGCTGCGCCGCCGGCATACCCGGACATGACTTCAGATACACCTTTGATGTGCTTGAACACGGCGTCCACTCCCCAAAAACAGCCGCCCGCAAATACGGCGGTTTGCTCGGTAGGGGCCGCCGATGCGCTTGGTATGTCGCTAAGGCTGATCATGAGAGCGATAGCCCCATGGCGAAGGTAGCGATAGACAAACGCAATTGGCAGGTTGCCGCCTTTGAGGTCTTGAATCATTGAGTATCTCCAATATCGGGGCAAATCGATGGCATCATGCCTATCGGTTACCTGACCGGAAAACGGTTATGGACCGTTTTTCTGTTGGCCTGACGCTTGATTCGAACCCGCGGTAAAAATGGTTACATCAAAATAGATCGTGGCTGAAATAACCGACTTGGAAGGATTGATGCGCAAGTCGCTTGTGGGCGACAAGGTGGCCTATGGAGAGTTACTTCGGGAGACAGGGAGGCTGTTGAGACCCTTTCTTTCCAGGCGCCTCAGCTTTGAAAGTGAGGTAGACGATGTGTTGCAGGAAATCCTGATCTCCATCCACAAGGCGCGGCACACTTATGATGGCGCACGGCCTTACAAGCCATGGATGTATGCGATCGCCAAATTCCGCCTACAGGATTATCTGTGCGTGCATTACGCGGATCAGTTGCGTCATGCGGAAGATATCTCTGGCCTGGAAAATATTCTGCACGTGGATGTAACCGAATCAGCGATCAGTTACGAATCCATCAGCGGGGAAGTCCTCAAGCTGCCGGAAAAGCAGGCGACCATCCTGCAATTGATACATCAGGAGGGTTACACCTCGAAAGAAGTGGCGGCAAGGCTTGGCATGACCGAGTCTGCCGTAAAGGTCGCGGCTCACAGGGCCTATAAGGTGTTACGGCAGAAACTGGAACGATGATGAAAGACTTTGAACAACTGGTCGCAGAACTGGCTGACGAGGCCTCGATGGTCAAGCCGGCACCGCACCCTTATCTGTTGAGCGTAAAGCTGGTTGGCGCTGCCATCCTGTACCTCGCCGTATCGCTGGCGGTTTCCGGCGTTCGGCATGACTGGGTTCAGGCAATTAGTCGGCCGTGGTTCGTCGCCGAGCTTCTTGCGCTGTTCATGATATTTATCACGGCTTCGCTTAGTGCGTCCTTGCTGTCCTTCCCCGATCTTCATCAGAAGCGGCGTCAGGCCTTCTCGCCGCTGTGGATGTTTGCACTGTTCCTGATAGTGGTGTTTTTTGCCTGGCGTGCCGATAGTCCGGCCGCCGCGTTGCCGGAGCACACAATTGAGTGCACCAGCTGCATCGTGCTCATGGCCCTGATTCCCACTGCGTGGACTTTTTACGTTATGCGCAACTACGCCAGCACACACGGTCACTGGGCAGGCAGTGTCGCGATACTGGCGGCGTTCAGTGTGGGTGCGCTATGGCTGAGGCTGCAGGAATCCAACGACTCCATTTTGCATGTTATCGAATGGCACTATCTGCCCATGCTGGCCTTTGCGGCTGTTGGTCTGTGGATGGGTAAATGGTTGCTCAAGTGGTGACGAAACACAGCTTAGTTTTATTTGGAAAATAGAACGGACTACCTATATCGAAGTAGCCGATTTGCGGTACCCGGCGCCAAGCCCTATACCGCAGGCGAACGGCAGCAATGGAATGAACACCGGACAGATTTGGGGTAGTAATTCCTGACCTTAAATGACGGCTCCTGGCCGGTTGCCGACCGCCAGCCAAGGCCTCCAATTGCTCCACCAGTGATCGCGGAAGGGCCTGGTACGCAGCCCTAAAGCTGCCGCTGGGAGGGGTCACCGAACCGGTACCGGCCGGACCGGCGCCGGGTCGTTCGAGTAGGCAGCAAGAGACTATTTCTTCTTCGGTGCCTTCTTCCCAGCCACGGCAGCCTTGAAACCAGCCCCAGCGGTAAAGCGTGGCACCGTGGTAGCGGCAATCTTGAGTTCCTTTCCGGTCTGCGGATTACGTCCTGTGCGGGCAGCACGTTTTGAGGACTTGAAGGTGCCGAATCCAATCAGGGTGGCGGTATCGCCCCTGGATACGGCTTTGACGATGGCGGCAATGATCGCGTCCAGCGCACTCCCGGCAGCCGCCTTGGACAGGTCTGCCTCCTTGGCAACGATTTCGACGAGTTCAGACTTATTCATGCGGTCTCCCTGATCAGGTGTTGAAAAGAAGGATAGTAGCGCCGAACAATCCTCCACCGCCGCCAGGAACATGTCTGCCGGCTGCAAATCTCGGATACTTCTTGTTTGGCGTCAGAAGGACTACGTCTTTGATATGCGCGCATTGAGCATCGCCTTGACTCGGAACAGCTCCCAGAAAGCTGGATGCATCTTTCTATCCCCAGCCTCCCATTGCTGCCACACCCGGCACGTTGAATGCACCATTAGCGCCGCTTCTGCCTGACTTATTCCAAGCAATTTGCGAGCCGCTCGAATCTCCAAGGGTGTGGGATAACCAGTAGCAGCCATCTTGGCAAGCGAAATTGATGAGCCTTTCACTATACGCGCATTGCGCGTATAGTGAAACCGAGATGAGTGACGTGCTGGGGCGCCCAATTGAACCGATGATTCTTGTATCTGTACTGCTGGTAGTACCAGGGATGACCCTGGTCTACCTGGCTGCCCGATTGATGGCTGTCGCAGTGAAGCTCTTTCGAACGGGATCTGTTGCCGAGTCGTTGTCGCTCCTCGTTGTGTCGGTTGTGGCCGCGACTTTGGTGGCGAAATTCGGCAACGAAAAATCAATCCTTGTTGCCGCCCTGCTCTCCTGGTTCTTTCTGGCGGCCACAGCTATTCGCTATTTGCTTGGAAGCGATGAGGATCTGATGACTCGAACAGTGCACTGGGGGTTGCCATGCAACGATGGCGATCCGAATTCATTGACCTTTTCTGGTGTTGGGCCCGGCTTTCAAGGTTTTGGAATGTATGCACACGGTGTGCGCGTCGACAACGAGCCGATCGATGGCAACTCGTATTGAATTGCAGCGGATGACTTTTGGAAAGGGTCTGATTCCCTTTATCCCCGCCCAGTAGCCTGCAAAACCGAAAAGCGCACAAGAGTGCACCGTGTAGCGATAGCTTTTGCTGGCGGCAATCGGTAGCATTCCAACAGTCATACCCTGGCGCGGTAACGCGCTCGGGAACAGGTGGTAGCTGGTCACCAAAAATAAACAGCATTAGAACCGCTGTCCGTGGCTTCCAGGCTGCGGCGGCCATTGAGATGTGGTCGAGTCAATGTGCTCGATCGTAAGCAAGACGTGGCAGGTGCAGTGTTCGCCGGTCCATTTTGGTTTGCCTTGGGTGCCTTCGGGCCTCCGAATGCCTGGTCAGCAATGTCCCGGCGTCAGATTGGGATCGCGTCGCTCGATGTGCCCCGTCGTGTTTTCGCGCCTTCTTTGACTTGGTAGTCCCCAAAGAGACGGTAGCGCATAGCAAATGCCGCAAACCAGCACGTGACGGGCTTTCCCAGCCGCTGACAGTTACACCTGCGCGCACTAAAACCCGAACTAAAACTCCCTCGTAGCTCGATAACTGGGACCACCCCTGGTGGTCAGCAGTCATGGTGACCTGCCATCCACGCTTCGAGAATGAGGAAGTTTTCGAGAATCACACGCAACGTGCCGCCGGCCACCATGCCGACAGCCGTCCCCCCGCCGGGCGCAAGCCCCTAGCGATGGTGCACGAACGCGAATACGGGCGCGAGGCCAGCCCAATTCCTGCCTCAGATGGTCGTGACTGACGACCAGCACTCCGCGGTGCCCGGCCGAATCCGGGTTAACACTCACCACTTGGATGGCGGGGATCGGAGTGCGGCTGGACCCCGGAGGATCGATGAGCGCTCGATGTGAGTGCCCAGCGTCGATCCCCGCCAACAAGTGGCCGGAGTACAACCATCCGTCGCGGTGCGCATGCACCTATGAGGCGTCTCATGCGAGATGCCAGCGCAGTTTTATTGAATACAAGGAGACGAAATGAGCAAATACCCGACCAGCCGGAACTTCGGTTTTGGCAAGCAGATTGAGTGGGCCGGCCGTAAGGCCCTGGAACAGTATTACGGCAATGGTCACTATTCGACTGTGAATACGCATGCCCAGCATTGGGAACTGTTTTGTCGCTGGATTCGCGAGACCCGCGACATAAGCGACGCGCGCGAAATCACCCAAGACGTCCTGGAAGACTACGCCGACATGCTCAGCCAACGGGTCAAGGATGAGACAATGGATGTCGCCTATGCACAGAACTTGATATCCAGTGTCAATATTACTTTGGAGGCGATGCGCGGCGTAATGCCGATTCGCATTCAATCGCCCTCGGAATGGGTTGGTCGGCGCTGTACTTTTCGCGAGATACCTCCGACAGGTTACGACTGGGAACAGATTAACGCTGCGGCAGAACATCTCGAAAAAGTGGGGCTACCGCGTGCAAGACTGGCTGTCCTGCTATGTCGCCGATTTGGCTTGCGCCTGCGCGAAGCTGTGCTGGGCAATATCGCTGACTGGATCCGCCAAGCACGCGAAAAGCGTGCGATCGACGTACGCAAAGGTACCAAGGGCGGACGAGGCAATGAGGTGGAACGCTGGGTCCCTTGCAACACGGATGGCTGTCATCTGCTCGCAGAAGTGGAGCATGTCTGTAAGTCCCTTGGTTGTGGCGCCAACATGCTGCTTCCCGATGAAACGTATAACAGTTTCGTGAACAACGGAGAGATCAATCTGGCGCGAACGCATCTTCACAAGCTTGGCATCAAGGGGTATCACGACCTGCGTGCATCCTGGGCCTGTGAGCGTTTCCAGCAGCTGAACGGTCATCCGGCGCCGATCTTCGATCCAACAACAAGGTGCAAACATCGAAAGCATTGGGAAACGGAAAATATCCTTACCCGGGAACTTGGGCATGACCGTACCGAAGTCGTGCAAGCGTACATCGGGGCACGAGCATTGGTCTGGAAGAACCGGTGCACATTTCCCTAATCCTCAAACGCGCCATGCCGGGGTCTCGTGCCAGCATCAATGGGCACATTGAGCGTGGCGAGCGCATCGCCGATGCGATTCGGGAACGCTTCGCTGTCGGCGAGCCGCACCAGTGGCAGGCCAAGCATGTGCGCTGGGTACTTGATCGATGGGCGCAGCCGCTCTCCATCAGCACGCGGTACGATTACTGGCGCACTGCACGGGCGCTCGCGTCGGCCTTGGGGCATTGGCCAGACTGGGCGCCGCATCTACAGGGCCCATGGTGCAGAAAGGGAATAGGCGGAAGGCCGGCCAAGCTGTCGCAACCGCGAATTACATCAGGCAGTTCTGATGGCTGATCCAAACGGGATCATTTTTTGATTTACGTCGATCTAATCGATCTTGTAGCACGCCAGTCCACCGCCAGTGAACATCTGATCAGAGGATTGATGATACCGATGCCCGCCGACGCCCACTAGCCGACTGCTAGTCGACCACAGCCCGCATACCGGAAATGTCCGGCCGATCAGTCGCTCATCTGACTGATGATCCAGACCCCACAGTACGCGCTGATGGCAGCCGCACCCGTCTTCACGAAAGTTCGTAATACCCCCATCGTGTGCGCTTTTGACGCCGGTTTTCGAGATGCGGCCTGATACAAATCCGGCATGGAAGAATCCATGCCGCCTACCGTCTATGCGCCACGTCTGGCAAGCATGCGTGTCGCCAGTCGAGAAAGGATTGCACATGAGCAGCAGGAAGTCGCCGGAAAGAAGCCAGTGTTCGCGATATGCGGCGTTCCCGATTTGCCTTTCAAGGATGACCTGGCGACGATGGAGGCGGCGATTTTCACGCTGTCGACCAAGAAGGATCTCAGAGTATGGCGATGGACATCAACTGATGGCAAAAAATGCGTCGAGGTCGCTCCCAGCGTCTACGGCCGCGCCACGATTCACGACAAGGACGTACTGATCTACTTGGTAAGTCACCTCGTGGCAGCCTTCAATCGCGGCGAAATTCCCTCTCGCACCGTCTGCTTCACGGGCTATCACTATCTCAAGACGACGGGCAAAAACACCTGGTCGGATGATTACCGGCGGTTGAAGCAAACCCTGGATCGGTTGCGCGGCACCACCATCAAGACCGACATCAAGACTGGCGGTCGACAAATCACCAGATCCTTTGGCCTGATTGACTCATGGCAGGTCATCGAGGATATGCACAATGAGTCACGAACCGTCGCCATTCAGCTCACGATCTCGGAGTGGCTGTACAACGCGATCAAGGCCAACGAAATCCTGACCATCAACTCCGCCTATTTTCAACTTCGGAAGCCCCTGGAACGGCGGATCTACGAGATCGCCCGAAAACATGTCGGCAAACAGGGCATGTGGGAAATCAGCCTGGATGCGCTGCGCAGCAAATGTGGCAGCACTGTCGAGAGGTCACGTCAATTTCGCGCCGAAGTGAGCAAGATCGCCGAAGCTGATACGCTGCCGGACTACCGGGTGGCTGTAGTCCCCAACGACAAGGCCCGGTTCATTGCTCGCGACACCACGCAGATCCTGAATCGGCTAACCAAAATCCCAAAATAGGCTGTGGATAAGGTTATCCCCATCGGAGTTTCACACGCGCAACGCACGGGGTTTCACGCGCGCTTTTATCGGGGGTTCACACGCGGAGCCTATCGGGGTTTCACACGCGCAAATGGCTTGCTAAGCCTTGTGCTGCAATGATCTACATTTCAGTAACACGCGCGCGCGGGTTAACTTGGTTAACTTGTAAACAGCAAAGCAGCGCCGTGGTCGCTGGCGAAAGCGTCGCGAATACTGCCGGATGTTGCTATACGTTTTCTCGAACAGTTGCATGCAGTGCAGACCAAAATCAATTCGTGGCGCTCCGGGCAACGCCATCCAGCAGCTTGATGAAATTCCGTTTCGGCTTGAACTGCACGCGCAGCTCGGCCAGGTAGTCGCCGAATTGCGGTAGCTGTTTCTGCGCTTTCATCAAGCCACCTACCTTGCGAATCAGCTTGATCGCCTCGTCGTAAGCTGCATTGTTGGTCTGCTCGACGATGAGCGGCACAACGCGGCGGTAGAGGCTGACCGCGTCACCTGGGCGCGCGGATTCGAGCTTTCCGGCCAGCGTGATCAGCAGGCTGCGATCGCAGGTGCCTTCATGCGCGGCCGACCAGGCTGCATCCAAGTCCTGCTCCCATAGGGCAATTTCAACCCGCAGCGAGTAATTGGGCGTCGAAGGTTTTGGCTTCCACCGGCTCGTTGCGTCTGACTCGCGCACAACCGCCTCGGCAACCCATGCCAACGCTCGATTGCGCTGCTCCGGCCAGAGATGAAGCTTGCCGGCGACATCGTGCAGCTTCTTGTAGTGGTCGAGAATCGGCCGCTCCTCAAACTGAATCCAGGTCAGTTGCAGCGCCTCATCATTCCGTTTGCGCTTGAGGTAGGCTGCCACCAAAAAATCCCGCAGGCGGTTATCAGAACGCCCAGGGAAAGCCTTCAAACCTCGTTCCGCCCACTCCAGCGCCTTGTCCGGCTGCTTCGCCTTGGCCAAGATTTCAGCGATGCCGAGATAGCGGGAGCAGGACGATAGATCCTGAGCCTTGATCGCCACCAGTTCCTCGACGTCGCCGCTGGCCTCGGCCAGTCGCTCCATGATGCCGGTGATCCTTGCCCGATGGGAATCGTAGCTGTCCTTCGCATCTCTTGGCTTGAGCTTGTGCCATTCGGCCTCCGCCAGTTCTCGATAACGGCGCAGGCCCGCCTTGCCCAAGGGAGTTTTGTACGTCGCCGCATCGAAGCTGCAAAGTCCAAACGGCAGCGTGGTCTCGAACCGGAACAGGCGCTCGGCCAAGTCGGTGGGTTCCGGTTTTCCCATGGTGCAGGCCTTCAGATGCAATTCGCCCAGACGATAGACAATGCCGCCGATCTCGCCATTCGAGTCATCGACTTGCTCAAGGGAGTTCTCGACTCTCTCGATGGCGTATTCGGCCAGTTCCACCAAAGTCGCCGCGGTATCGGGTTTCAGCAGTTCCGCCAGTGAATCCGCCACCTGGTCGATATTGCCGGCGAACGTGCCCACTTCCCGCCAGTCGACAAAACCGTGAATGCGCGTCGCGCCGTCGATGGCCCTCCGGAACGCCTTGCCCACGTTGCCGCCACCGCCGCCAGTACGCTCGGCCTTGAGCAATAGCGACTGGTAGAGCCGGTCATCGCGCTGGGCCACGTCCAGTAACAGCTCGATCAAGGTTTCTGGTGCTTGCGTGGTCAGATATTCCTTGATGTCGCGCCACGGGTCGCGCCGCTTGGCCTTGCCGGCCTTGGGTTTGGTTTCCGCTGCCTGCTCTGCCAGCCATGCCAATCCAACCGCCACGCAATGCTTGCAGAAATAGCCATCTGCGGCACGTGGGCAGGTACAGTCGTAAGCCATATCGCCGTCATCATCCCGGAGTTCGACCTGGTAGGTTGCGGTGCCTTCGACCTTGGCAGTGATTTTGTCGTCGGTAGCGCGAAAACGTCCAACCGCGCCGACGGAAAAATATTCCTCACCGCGCTGGAAGGCAGCGGTTCCAGCGAGATCTTCGAGGGTGGTGCGGGAGATCAAGTCATCGCGCATTGTTCTGACCGATCATTTCCGAAAAACATGTTCCCGATGCCAATCCATGTAGGGCTGATGCTGGGAGCGCAATTGCACGATCGGCTTATCGCCGGTCAGGCCCAGCACCTGAAGTGACATTTGCGACAACCCCGGGCTCGGAATGACATATCCGCCCTGATCGACCGTGATCAGCCCCCTGTCAAAGGCGGCATCCAGATGCGCAGCAAGTAGCAGACCGTTGTAGACGTCGAGTCGCTCGGCATCGTTTGCATCCTTCCAGGGTTTCGCGTGGCTGGCGCGCAGCAGCGCTGGTTCGTCCAATCCGGTTATTGCGCAGCATCCGGCCCAGAGCGCCATGAGCCCATCGCGAAACAAATCCTGCCCCACCCTTTGCCGGACAAGCGATTCACGTTCGGTGGCAGAAAGCGTTTGAACCTTCTGATTCCACGACTCGAGCAGTTGATTGGGTAGCGCCCGTGCAAGGGCGAAGGCGCGGCCAAGCACGTAGTCCAGATCCACGAAATCCGTGGCAGTGGTCCACGCCAAACAACCTTCAATCGCCAAAGGTGCCGGAATAGCCAGGCGATTCAGCTCGGCTGCGACATTCACCATGGAAAGCCCGATTACTGGACGGGTATCCACAATGCCGAGCCAAATCTTCAGCGGGCACTGACTGCTGCGAAACGACATCAGACTATTCGCCAGACCTCCAACAACGTCAAAGCCGGAATCAATTGCAGCCTTCTCCAACTGGGCCAGCGTCAGGAGTTTCAGTTCGGAAAGCGCAGTCATTTATCGCCTACCGCGAGATAGGCCTGGTCCGGTCGGTTTTTCCGATCCGGGAACTGCAACCGCATCCTTGTGTAAGGAGTCAAAGTCCTTATGTGAGGAGTCCCCGGCCTTGTGTAAGGAGTCTTCTGACACAAGGCGACAAATACCTTGACGCGCGCCGGGGACGGCGGTAGCCGGTGCTGCCGTTTGGCCAACCGAATTCCAGCGCAGGGCACGCGACCGCCAGTGCTCGGTAATACCCTGAGCAAAGTCAGGATGAACGATCTTGGCTCGCGCGATCAGCCAGTCGGCATCTTCCCGGCGCAGATAAAATCCTTCGCAAGACTCTGAGCAGTACGCGCTGGAAGACTCGAGAACTCGGCGCTTCAGATCGGCCAGCAAAAAATGCCCAGCACCAAGGGTTCGAATTGTTGTAAGGCCCAGCCGTTCGGCCAGCGCATTACGCCGGGCGGTGCTCCAGAAACGCCCCTGACATCGATCATAAACATCGAAGACTACAAAGAAGTCCGGCAGGTTGGTGTAAGCAATACTGTGCGTCGCCGCCACCCACTCGCCGAACAGAATCAGTTTGTCGCCCAACGCATCGAGCAGCGCCGATTCATGGCTGGCAAGCCATGCATTGAGCCGGGAAAACTGCCCGGTGTAGGGCATTTGGAGATACTGCCCCCGATTTTGCGCCCGCACAATCCCATTCGTACCAACGGACAGGCCCAGATTGGCACCGTCCACCTTTTCCTCCAGCACCACCGCTTCCCCCAGAAATTGATTTGCCTCGTCAACGGCAAGCACCTTGTCGTCGCGTGGCTGTCCCTTGCCTAGCCAAGCGATGTGCGGTGTATGCGGGAAGCGGAAGAAGTCGCTCATGCCCCGAACTTCTTCTCATGGAAGCGGGTGATGTCGGATTTGCAAAGGAACTCGACCGCAACACCATGCCGCGCCAGTGCGGGAGCCCAGTCCAACCATTTGGAATCCGCTGCCTGCAATACCGGTGGTTTCGCTGGATGGGCATTGGCTACCGCGACGAATTTCCGGTCCGGATCATCGAAGTTGGCAAGCGCCGCGTCGTTGGGAAAACTTTCAAACCCACGTGCATCGTTCGCTTGCAAAGTTACGGAGTCGACGCGCATGACATTGACGCGATTTTGCAGCGCCCATTTCACGAAGGCATCGCCGGGGCGGTTTCCTTTCTTCGGCTGGGTCTTGTGCAAATACTCTCCGAGAATCCGGAACTGATCGTCCAGCGCCAACCTTCCGCTCTGCATGATGTTCTGTAGTTGGACGGCACAAGTTGCAACGCATGTCCCGGAGACATCGGCATGCTGCCCATTGGCCACCAGCACCACGTTCGTATCGACAACGGCAACACTCACGTCTATTGCCCCTGCTGCCGGCTCATGGCGGCTACTGTGCGCGCCGTCAGATCGGCCATCTCGTCGCCAAAGAAGTTCTCGGGCCAATTTTCGATATCACCGTAGATATTGAGCCTCAGCGGTTCCAGTTCCGTTGCGCTGCCCACGCGTTTGCAAAAGTAGATCGCCACGTCATCTGGGGTGATTTCCCCTTCCGCAACGCGCAGCTGCAGGCGGTTCAAGAAATGCTCGGAATGGCTTTCGACGATGAGTTGCACATTGCGTACCTTGCCATCCTCTCGGGCGCGAATGGCCGAAATGAAGACGTCCGCCAACTCCGCCTGCACCTGGGGATGAAGATGAATTTCCGGCTGCTCCATCCAGACCGTCGAGTTCGGTGGACAGTAGAAAGCCTGAACCAGAACCGGCAATACCTGCGACACCCCAAAACCCACATCGGTAATCTTCACCTCCGGCGCCTTGGCATGGGCCTTCACCAATACTTCGTATTCCTTTCGGCCTTCCGCAACCGGCCTCACCGTAAAGCTGTGAATGACGCCCAAGTCCTTCAGCCAGGTGGCAACAAACTCGGCAAAGGCTTGTTTTGAACGCTTGGGGCCACGATTCAAGGTGCGCCCCTCGTTCTGGGCCGCAAGTATTGCTGCAATGGTGTATTCACCCATTTGCCCCACGCCTTCCGGCGTATCGCCAGACCACTGATAGGTCCGCTGTGGATGGTTGCGCAACGGACCGAGGTAACCAATGCTACCGAGCATGGATTCCGTGGCGAGCGCGAAGTCGCTTAGAAAGCCGGCGTTCTTGAAGCGAGCCATGCTCACGTCCGACACCCGATAGAACTTTTCCGGCTCTTCCAGTGGCCATTTGCGTCCGTCCGCCATCTTGAATTGATAGCGCTTGGAGTCCAGCAAGAACTTGCGGTTGCCGCCGCGAGTCAGATCGACATCCAGAACCACGCCATCGGCATTGCTCAATTCATAGCGCAGTGCACTGACCTCGGGTTGTCCGAGTTTTCCCGCTGCCACGGTCACGGCAAGATTTAGACTGTCTCCCACATAGCGTTGAGAGAGTTTGAGCGGATCGCGCACCTCCATTGCTTTTGGCAATGCCCATCCCATCTCGAATTCGAGCGACTTGGTCAAATCATGCCCATGCAAGCAATCTGCAAAGGTGCCCAGGTCAATCAAGGTCGAGGTATCGCCAAGGTGCAGGGCGCGCTTGCGGTCGGTCGACATCGCCGTCTGCTTGAGCGCCAGCAGCAAATGCCCCAGGCTGCTCTTGCCCGCGCTGTTGGCGCCAAAGATGACGGTCAGCGGTGCCAGACGGATTTTTCCTGTGTCGCGCCAAGCCTTGAAATTCTTGATGTGCAGTGAGGTCAGCATGTGATTACCTTTCGATACCGCGCCCGTCGATAAATCATCAACGAAATGAGGTGATACGCCCTGAATATAGATGAAATGTTGCCTTCGCAGAAGTCGGCGCTGGCGGGACGGTGATCATTGAAGTCCCCCGCTTTCCAGTGTGTCCCATGCCGCCAGCACCAGCTACCGGGTGGATATCGGAGTGCGTGCGCATAGCTCACTTGGAAATCTCCAGCAGCCACGAGAAAAGTACCTCGTATGCAGCCTTCCCGACCGGATCGTTTTGCATATCGGTTGGATCAAGGGCCCCGTGCATCACGTTATTGCGTACGAGGTACAGAAGTTCCAACGCAATGGCAAATCGCGTAGGCGGCACCCAATCGTGCCGCGGGATATTCGCCCAACTCAACAAGGCGCTGAAATGCTGATCAGCTGCCAAGTGGTTGCCAAGAATGCGCGCAATGGTTTGTGATTGGGTTGGTTTCTGAGAAGCAACAAAGAACGCCGACGCATCCGACGCTATGCCGTAATGCGCTAGAACATCCTGCACTGAGATTGAGGGATCGACCATGCCTTCGGAAGACGCCTCGCTCTCGCGAAGTGCACGGTACCAAGCCACGTAAACTGTGCTGGGGATGTGCAGGCAGGGCAATTGGCGAGTTGCTCGTCCCGCTGCCGGGCGAGGATGACCGCCAGTCCAGATCAGCGGGCCAAGGGTCAGGTTCGCTGTTACCTCGCTCACCAGCGCAGAAAAGCCAGTATGCGCTTCATGCGCGACGAAACCCTTCGTTGCCGCATCTTGAATGTGACGCACGTTCCGCTCGACACGTTGATCGTCTGCGGCGCACGCCGCATCAAAGGCCAAACAAAATGGATCTGAAGGCGGGAGGCTTTGGATCGAGCTCAAGATGTTACGGTCTGATCCGGCGAAACGGGAGTCGCGCCTAAAAAGATCATTGAAGCTACTCCACATCGAGGCGAAAGCTCCGAGATAGCGGATCCGCTCACTCGTGACCCATCTATTTAGCGTTGCATCTGCCATGGCACTCATACCGGAATCGGAGCAAAAGTCGGCGCTGGCGGGACGGCGGTCATGCAGATTCGCCGCTGTCCGGCCTGTCCCACACACCGATGACATCGATGGACAAGGGTGCAAGAAGGTGCATAGGGGATACTGTCCATCCCGATTTCCCTCATAAGAGAAGCTTTCCAATCGCCTCAAGCTCGTCCGCAACCTGGGTGCATACATGCCGGAAGTGATCGGTGAATGTTCCGTGCTCCATGAGCGCATCCTGCGCGAGCTGGTCGGCATCACTACCACTTGTATGACCTTTGACTTTTGAGCGTATGCGTTGGGCGGCTCGCAAGCCGGCCAACTGTCGGACCTCACCCGATATGCCGGTCTTGTTCAAAAGCTTCTCCAGCAAGGCGATCGTCTGGTCTTTCTCCTTGTCGTATGAAACATGAGCTGTATCAAGCTTTGTCCGGATGAACTTTGTCTCGAATCCTTCCACAACCAACTTTGTCAAATCCATGAAGGCTTCCGCCCACTCGTTACGGTTTTCGGTCAAAGGCGTATTCACACGCTCAAACAGTCTGTCGTTCCGAAGGGTCCACCATGCGACCTTAGCATCATGCCAATGCCGAATAATTGCCAGGACTTTTTGCAGCTGATCAATAAAGGTAACGAACTCACCTTTGAAGTCGTTGATGACAGCGCGTTTGGAAATGCTTGCCTTGGGGGCCTCATTGAAGGAAAGCCAGTGCAACTGCTCCGCATATGGAAGACGTCGTAGATAGCAAATGTAGGCATGCACTTGCCCTGCTTCATTTACGTCGATTCCTTCGAGATGCCACGTTGCCCGACATGAGACATCTCGCTCGCTCACGGTGTACTTTTCGCGGTCTGCCTTGTACTTCGAAAGAACCTCTGGTCTAAAGAATGCCGGCGACAGTTCAAACGGTAGCGAGTTGCCCTCCGCGTTGAAGTAGTTTGCTGTGGCAATTGGGTCGGTCGAGATTTTCGCAATGCGGTCGTTACGCCAGTCGTGGGCAGTGAACTCGCCATACTCCTTGTTCTTTCCGCCAAACCATCCATCCGTGATTCCAGTGAAGATGGCCTTTTGCGAACGGCGCGGGCAAATGATCTGGACGCCGCGCGTGTAAGCAGCATAGCCGGGCATGATTTTCTGGCTATAGAAGAAACGGTCCGATTCATCGAATTCCTGCGGCGCTTCGTCTGACCAGCTGGAAAACCCGGACCGTCGCAGCAAGGTGAAATCGAACACTCTCACCAGTGAGGCATTGGAGGCTGCCAGATATTCCTCCAGTGGTTCCCATTTGAAGGATACAAGGGCCATGTTGCTTCCCTTGTCTTCACGGGTGGTAATGGAAACCACGGATCCAAGATCGCCATGTCTATCGAAGCGGCAGTAGGCGCGCTTTTCAGGACGCCAATGGATGCCCGCGAGGTGCGCGTATTCTTGATTCAGCTCATAGTAGCTTCGACCTGGCCCAGTCCAACCTTCAAACGTCCGGCCAAAGATCAATTGCACGGCATCCTCAAATGATTTTGAGCCGCTCCCACTCAGACCCCGGTCAACCCACACATCATTGCGCCCCCCTCCCGTGACGTAGCTGGCACTCGACGTGTAGGGGTTCAAGCTCCAGTCCAAAAGATCGTCCCGGTCAGGCGGCGAAAGTCTTTCATTCCGGACAACGACAGAATGGACGAACGTATATTCGCCTGACGCATAGACAACCAGCTCGTCGGCCCGCTCATTTTCGCGCAGGAAAGCCAGATGCGCTTCCGCCCGTATCCACTCTGAATAGACTTTGGAATCCGTCGGAACTTGGTCGAGTTTAGTGATTGTCTCGATGAGCTTTCTATGTTCGTAGTTGCTCAACAGATTTCCCCTGTCGGGCTTCGCCATTGGATGCGCACAAAAGTCGGCGCTGGCGCGACGGCGGTCACGATTGTTCTCCACGTTCCAGCTTGTCCCATGCCTCCAGCACCGGTCGCCGGGAGCAGCACTCACCAAATTCCCTGACCTGGCTGTTCTTGAGCGACGCTAAAGGTTTCGGAAGGGTAAACCGTAGCCTGGGGGCCGGGCACCGATATTTTTCCTGGATGATGCTCACAGAGGCCCCTCATGTGCTGACAGCCTCTCAGTCTGAGTAAAAGCACTGAACCGCCGTCCGAACAGCAGCCCCTCATCGTGGCTGGGATCGAGGGTCAGACTCAGGAATGGCTCCTGCTGAAGCGACTCCGGCGGCGGCGTCGTGGTGGTGACGATGTACTGGAACGGTGCCGAATCGCCGTAGGCCTCGCGCTCGATACGCTCTACCAAATGGAGGAAATCGCGGTACGGGCGCGGACCCATGTCGGCTTCTCGTGGGCAATCGTGGATCAACAGGCCGGGGAAGGCGCTGGCCGGGTCGCTGGCATCGAGGAGGCACACCACGTCGCCCAGCAGGATTTCCAGTACGCGAAAGGCCTCCCCGCCGCGGAGCGAAAGGCGGAACGGGCGGGTTTCATCGCGCACTTCCAGGGTGCCGAAGGCCTCGTTGGACAGCAGCGCACGAGCGAACAGGTCGGTGAGTCCGCTCAGGGATTGCTCGCGACTCGATCTCTCATGCTGGAGCGTTGCAAGCCGTACTCGGGCCGCATCGATGCTCTGCGCAATTTCAGTGCAACGCGAGACCGACTGTTCGATTTGCTTTGCGGCCTCGGGCGACCCGGACGCAAGCTCCCACCGTTCGAGTTCGGCCAGCAAGCGCTGCCCGCGATCAAGTTCGAGCGCCGCGGTGTCTCGCTTGATTCGCAGTGCCTTAGCTTCCCGAGCCTTGGCATCGACCCGTTGCTTTGCCAATTGCAGGGGCTTGTTGGCCAAGGTCCGGCGCTCCAGCGCCTGCGCCGCGCGCGCCGTCCAGTCAACGCCGACTTTTGCCAGCGCATTCTGGTCGCGACCATCCGCGAAGCTAAAAGCCTGAATCTCATCCTGGATATGGGTGCATTTCTGAAATTCGACGTAGCCGTGTTCGCAGGAGCCCACCAGGGCTTTCAGTTTTTCCCGCTTCTCAGCAAGTTGACGGTAGGCATCTTCGTCATTGCGCCGCGCCGCATCCGCCATCTGATACTCGGCATCCGCCAGATCGTATTCATGCTTCCGCAGCTGATGCTCGACGCGAAGATCAAACAGCTCGTTGGTCAGCGCTTCGTCCTCGCCATCCAGGCGGGCCAGCTTGGCCTCCGTCGCATTCTTCGCACCACGAATCGCGGTCTCGACGGAATCCTTGAACAGGTCATCGGATCGCATCGGCAAATCGGCGGCAACACGAAGCCATGCACGAAGTTCGGACTCGATGCGGCCCCGGATCAGGCTTGGCTCCTGCCTGAGGCCAGCCGTCGCCTCCTCCGCCGTTTCCAGTTCGATCTCCAGTGACCGCAAACGCATTAGCAATTGCGATTCGTCTTGATCCAGCAAACCAAGCACGGCACGCATCACGATGGGCGGGTCTTGCCGTGGACGCTGCAAGCCCGTGCCTTCACCTTCGCGCCAACTGAAAAAGCTCTTGAAGCGCCCGCCCTGATCGCGCGCCATCCACGCCAGCACATGTCGCCACAGGATGGCCTGCCCGGTTTCCGGGATCGTTCGCGGCGAAACGCCCGACAGCATCACCGAAGAAAGATGCGCCTCGAAATCCTTGAAGGATTGCGTCCCGCCATCGGTCAGGAGGGCATCCAGATCGTCGCCGGGAGACGCGAAACCTTCACGGTGCGGATTGAAGAAGCGGAATACCGCGAAGACGTCGCTGCCGACATGCACGACGGCGCCGACACCGCCTTGTGGATACTCATCGAGCACCTCATCCCGCAGCTCGTCGATCGCCTTGCCACTGTCGCCCAGGCAGTAGCGCAGCAGCAGACACAGCGAAGTTTTGCCGACCCCATGCCCCGCCGCATGAACGCCCGCATAAGCGCTGTTGTCATCCGGCTCGCGCGCCCAGACGATGTTGATGCCGCGCCGAAACGTGATCGGCCGGATGCAATGTTCGGCACCCGGCTCGCTGAAGATCGCCAGGCGCTCGATCCAGAGACGGGGTGCCGTCGTCTCTGTCGCTAGGCGCTTGATCAAGTCATCCATGGCTGGCCGGCGCCTATGCCCGCTTCGTCGACGGTTGCGAGGTGGCGTCCGGCGCATCGGCCACTTGCCGTTCAAGGCTGGCACGGACAGCGCGTAGCAGAATGTCAGCAATCTCCTCGGTGCCCTGCTCAACGATCAAGCCGGCTGGAAGGGTGGCATTCGGAACCGCCGCGATCCACGCCCCCTGCTGTTCGACGCAAATGGCTCCGGCATCCTCGAAGAAACTCAGCATAGTCTGGAGCCGTTCGAGACGAGCGGGCAGAAACAGGGCCTCGTGCGATTGGTAGTAGGCGGCAAGGCGATCCGTCTCTGCCTGCTCCGATAGACTGGTTTTCACCGCCTGCGTATGCGCCGCCGTCAGTGCCAGGGTCAGATGCTGGCGCGGCAATGCGCCTGCTTGCCGAATGATCGCCATCACCAGCCCGGCCAGGCGCGCATCGTCCTCGCCGCGGAGGACGCCGATGGACGAATACTGCGGCGAAGACGGCTGCCCCGGCGGCGGAACGAGAAGGCTTTGGTAAGGTTCATGCGCAGCATCGGCCAAGGCCATGCGATCGAATTCGCGCATGACCAGCCGCGCCGTTCGGTACTCGCCGAATTCCCTTATCTCGCTGTTCTTGAGCACGCGGAAGGTTTCGGACGGGTAGTCCGCGCCCATCACGTCGGCTGGATCGAGGATGTAGCGCAGTTCATCGCGGGTCAGGCTGTAGAGGCGAGCGTAGCAGGCATCGAGTTCGGCACGCAGTACGGCGCGGCGCTCGGGGTTGAAGGCGAAGGGTGGGCCGTCGTAGCCGAGGTCTTCGGCCCAGGGGCTCAGGTCGTTGGCGGTGTAGGTGAGTTCGAGGACGCGGGGGACGATGAAAGCGAAATCTGCTTCTGTACAAGATCGTCCCGCCATAACCGACAAGGAACGCACATCCGAATTAGTCAGCGAGAAGCAATCCTTTTGACGGAGTTGATAATCAACAACTACGGAATTCAAGACTCCTAGCAAGAATGCATTGTCATATGAACTCTTGCTAGGGAGCAGAACCAAGACACCGTTCTCATTGACGCACTTGCTTGGCAGAATACTGGCGATCATAGTTCTCTCGTCGGTATTCCGAGAAACACGCCGATAAGCTAAAGCATAGCCATCCGCCTGATTCCCAAGTCTCTCAAGAAGCAATTTGCTCGGAACAAAGTATCTCGATTTGGGAATCCATGATGGTGTCTTTTGTGGTTCAGTAGCTGAGTTCCATCTGCCTTCGTTATATTCGTTGTAACGATGATCAAACTGGTGAAGCATTCTTGGCTCGTACAACTGCACCCAACCGCTTCCCTCACTTTGGCTCGAAAAGCTGCCGCTATCGCTGCTGCTGTGAAAAGTCCCTTGGATCAGTTTGAAATCCCAACTCTGGAAGAATGGTTCGCAATTTTTTGCAATCTTCAGTGTCAGCCCCTTATCAAAAGAGCTTCGGAAAACAGGGGCCGTCCGGGTGATCGGACTCAACAGCGCTATGTCTTCTGCGCTTAGCACGAAACGACGGCGTGGGTCAGCCAACTGCTCAATATTTGTAGCAAAGCAAACGAACTGAGCAGCGGAGGCTGAACCAAGAGTCAACAGGCAGAACTTATAGCTGCGATGTACCGCCGGAAAAATCCCATCTCGGTTTTCGAAGTCGTAGAGGCTCACCAGCGATGCGTTGCGCGTAATCGACTCGAAATACGCCTTAGTGCTGTCATCGGTGGCTATACCGGTAGGCACGATGAAGCCGGCCCGCCCGTCTGGTGCCATGAGCTGGGCGAAAGCTTCAGCAAACAGCGCATAGGTGTTTACGTCGCCGACGCCGGTGAGCGGGTAGCGACCGGAGTCATGCGCAAACAGGCTGGCGGCTTCGGCGTTGCGGCGGGCGACAAGAAAATCATCGAAAAGCTGCCGCTCCGCGCTGCCCGGCTCGGCGTCACCCAACGCGGCGATGAGCCGCCCGCGTTCGGCCTTGTGCTGCGCGCCTGAAATTTGCGCACTACGGCTCGCAAAGAATTCTTCCTCTTGCAGCTTGATGCGCTCCCACGGCGGGTTGCCGAGCAGCACGTCGAAACCGCCCTTGGCAAGTATCTGCGGAAACGCCTGCCACCAGTGCAATGCACGCACTGAATCGGCGGCCTGCGCGGCTCGCTCACCCACACCGGGGCGCGGGGCCTCGCCGTTCATCACCAGCCACGCATCCTGACTGGTTGGCGCGGTGTCCTTGTTGGCCGGAGTCTTGGGCAGGACGAAGGCGGCGACGAAGAGATCGGCAGCGACGCGGGCACGGGATTGGGCCGTGGCGGCTTCCGCCTGCGCAAAGGCCATGCGCTTGGCCTCGATGGCGGCCAGGGTGTCGTCGGGCAGAGCCTCCAGCGCGGCGGTGCCGCCCTCAGGATCGAGCGCCAGACTGAGCATGTGCCGCATGTTGTGCTTGGCCTTTTCGATGGCTTTGAGGGCGTCGCGATTGGCCTTCTTCAGTACCTTGACGACGTCCTTGTCGTCGCCGGAAAGCACATTGAAGGCTTTGTCGGGAATGCCCGTTTCGAGAATGGCGGGGTCGAGCACGCCGAGCAGTGCATCACCGCAACGGATGTGGTGGTCGATGAAACCGAGCGGGGCATCCGGGGTATAGGCCTCCAGCCAGAGCGAGATTTTTGCCAGTTCCACCGCCATCGGGTTGAGATCGACGCCGTAGATGCAGTGGGTTACCACTTGCCGCAGGGCATGGCGGTAGTCGTCC
>Ga0163199_1000744_pt1 | contig 20409 bp, 22 predicted proteins | sample PL_2010_150m_FD_113537 | JGI IMG/M metagenome (GOLD analysis project Ga0163199, IMG submission 113537) | Freshwater microbial communities from Powell Lake, British Columbia, Canada to study Microbial Dark Matter (Phase II) - PL_2010_150m | ecosystem: Environmental > Aquatic > Freshwater > Lake ...
GGCTCGCATGTTGAGGTTGCGCGCCAGGTCGATGATGACTTTGCTGATCGCCAGATCGGCGGGGTTGTCGGTGATGTCGTTGACAAACGAGCGGTCGATTTTGAGCTTGTCGATCGGAAAGCGCTTCAGGTAGCTTAACGATGAATAACCCGTGCCGAAATCGTCTATCGACAATTTCAGGTTGAGCGCCTTCAACACTTTCATGCTTTCAATCATCGCCTCGGCGTTGTGCATGATCATGCTCTCGGTCAGTTCCAGTTCGAGATGCTGCAAGTCGATTCCGGTTTCCTTGCCGATGGCGATAATCCGCTCGGCCAGGTTATCCTGGCGGAACTGTACCGCCGACATGTTGACCGCCACGGTCAGATCGGCAAAGCCGGCATCCTGCCAGGATTTCAAGTGACGGCAGGCGTCGCGTAGCACCCATTCGCCGATCGGGACGATCAGCCCGGAATCCTCGGCAATCGGGATAAAGCTGCACGGTGCCAGCAAGCCCTGTTCTGGGTGCATCCAGCGAATCAGCGCCTCGGCACCGATGATTTTGCCGCTGGACAAATCGACCTGCGGCTGGAAAAACAAACGCAGTTCCTGGCGTTCCAGCGCGCGCCGGAGCGCATTCTCGATCATCAGGGTTTCCAACATGCTGGCATTCATGTCGCGGGTGTAGAACTGATAGGTGTTACGACCCGCTTCCTTGGCGCTGTACACCGCTGAATCGGCATTTTTCATCAGCGTCTGTTCGTCTTCGCCGTCGTTGGGAAATACGCTGATGCCGATGCTCAAGGTGACGCCCAGCTCCTTGCCACCCACGGTTACCGGGGAATGAAACGCCGCCAGGATCTTTTGCGCGACCTGGGCGGCATCCTGGGCATTCTCCATATTTCCCATGACCACCAGATATTCGTCGCCGCCCAGGCGGGCGACGGTGTCCGCCTCGCGCACGCAGGAACGCAAGCGATCCGCCACCGCTTGCAGCACCGAATCGCCAACGTTATGCCCGAGCGATTCATTGATATTTTTGAAGCGGTCGAGATCGAGCATCAGGATCGCTGCCGAATGCTGGTCGCGTTGCGCAGCGGCGAGCACGCGCGCCAAGCGATCCTGCAGCAGCACGCGGTTGGGCAGGTCGGTGAGGGGGTCGTAATAGGCGAGACGCTCGATGCGTTCCTCGTCGTATTTTCGCTGGGAAATGTCGGTAAACAGGCCGATGTAATGGGCGACTTCGCCCTGTTCGTCACGTTCGACGCTGATCGTCAGGAATTGGGGGAATATCTCGCCGTTCTTGCGGCGGTTCCACAGTTCGCCTTGCCAGTGGCCGCTTTCCTGGAGCGCATTCCACATCTCACGGTAATAAATGCGGTCATGACGGCCAGAGGCGAGCATACGCGGATTTTTCCCCAGCACTTCATCGGCACTGTAACCGGTGATCTCGCTGAGGGCGCGGTTGGTCGAGATGATTTCGTTATCCCGATTGGTGATCATGATCCCTTCGACGCTGCTCTCGAAAACCGTTGCGGCCAACTGCAACGCGCGGTTTTTGCTTTCGATCATGCGTTGCTGGAAGACATTCTTCGCGGCCTTGCGGATAGCTTCCAAAAGGGAATCCAGATGGATCGGCTTGAGTACGTAGTGGTCGATGCCGACTTCGATGGCATTGAGGAAAAAATCCTGGTCGTTGAACGCCGTGGTAACGATCACCGGAATGTCGCTATCCATCGCCTTGATGCCTTCGGCCATTTTCAGGCCGTCCATCAGGGGCATGACGATGTCGGTAATCACCACATCGGGGCGATGCTGGCGAAACTGCTCCAGCCCCTCCTGACCATTTTCGGCCACCAACAGGGTACCCACCCGGCGCGACAGGAAAAGGACGAGTTGGCGACGAATCTCAGGATCATCCTCGACATACAGGACTTTCAGTGAGCGCAGCAAATCGGCGGGTGCGGTGTCTGGCAACTCGGTCATGGTTTAAAAAGCATGTTTTGTTATTAGCGTGAGTTTGCGTGAGTATTATGACTATTATGCAGCCACCTTACCCTCGACTGCAACGCCTCTCGCTTTTACGCAGCGAGACGTTCCGGTTTGAAGGAAAGCAGATGTTTTTCCACTTCGGGAAAATAATCGTAACTGACATGCAAATCATGTTCTTCATGCCGCTGGCCGCTGAAGATGCGAACCAGATGACTGCCGGGATTGTCGATCACATAACGGACGCATTCCGCCTGTTGGCCGATGGTGAACTTATGGTCGTCCACCTCGCAAAAATCGTCGCCTTCGTTGTGCGCCGCCTCGAAAGCCTCGGGCGATTCATAGCCGAGGTAGGTCAGAAACGCCTTGTTGACGTACTCGAAATGGTCGTTTTTGATCAGCACCATGAAATCCGGCGACTTGTCGAGCACCATATGGATCATGCGGTTTTGCGCGTCGATCAGGCGATGGCGGATCAGTGCCTCGGCGCTTTTTGCCAGCGCATTGATCAGCGCGTCGGGGTTGACCGGTTTGACGACATATTTGTCGATGCCGATTTCGATCGACTTGATGAAGAAATCCGGTTCGTTGTAGGCGGTGGTCAGGATTACCGGGGTATCGTAATTATCGGCTTTGATAATCTCGGCCATTTCGATGCCGCCCATCAGCGGCATCGAAACATCGGTAATCACGATATCCGGCTGCTCGCGCCGGTAAATTTCCAGTCCTTCCTTGCCGTTCGATGCCACGAACAGTTTCCCGACGCGGCGTTGGAGAAATTTTGCCAGCTGCTGTTGCACGCCTTCGTCGTCCTCCGCGTAGAGTACGGACAATTTGCGTAACTGCATCAGGATTTCAGGATCGGAATGAATAGGCATATTCGGAGTTTTCCATCGGTTACCAAGCGCCGCTCTGTCTGACCAGAGCTTTCCACGTTACGTGGATAACGCATTATTTTATCACGTTGCAAGCCTGGGAGAATCCCCTGGAATTTTTTTAGCAAAACCTGCAAATGCGATAAAAATTCGACTTGCCGATAGGGCGTACTTTCTCCTTCGACCCCATGTTCACACCATTGCGGGAATTTAAGGTTGCATAAATCCAGCGGATTCACGCACAATTCTTTCTTTTTCATAGATTACTGCGGCGTATCCGCGCAGAAGGATCACTCCCATGCAGACCATCCCCCTGACCGAGCAAGAACTCGACCGCTTGGAAAACCTGTTGTACGCCGACCTGTTTGAAGGCGAAACCATGCCCCTGGATACCCTTCAGGGCTTCCTGTGCGCGGTAATCAGCGGCCCGGAAACCGTCCCGGCCAGTGTGTGGTTGCCGCTGGTTTTCGGTGAAATAGAATATGACACCCTGGCGCAAGGGCAAGAACTGGCGGCGTTGCTGCTGAAATTTCATGAGAGCATCGCCTCGGCGCTCGCCAACGGAGAAGACTTCGACCTGATTCTCTACGGCCTTGAGGATGATCCCGATGAACTGGACTTCGCTTCGTGGAGCGACGGTTACGTCTACGGTTCCCAGATAGGCGAGGTTGACTGGTTCGAAACCGCCGGCGAATTTGCCCACGATTTGAGCGAAAAGATGGAGGTATTCTTCCTGCTGAACGGTATGCTCAAGGAAGATGCAATCAAGAGCAAGGAACCCTGGCTGTCGGCCAAAGAAGAAAAAAAGCTGCTGGCGCAAGCGCAGGAAGACATGCCGGATACCATCGGCGCGATTTATCGCTTCTGGCGCAACCTGGATACCCCGGCGACGGTGCGTCGCGAATCTCCCAAGGTCGGTCGCAATGATCCTTGCCCGTGCGGCAGCGGAAAAAAATTCAAACAATGCTGCGAGGAAAAGCCCACGCTGCATTAATGTGAAACGCGTGCCGCGTGCCTATCGAGGCGTTGCCGTGGCATTTCCTGGAATAATTCCCAAAGGGTGGGAACATGAAAAAACAAACGCAAGAACAGATTTCCCCGAATATCCCCGGGGACAGCTACACCGAACTCGGCCAGTTGGTGCGCCAGCTTCATGAAACATTACACGACCTGGGATGCGACCAGGCCATGCAGAGCATGGTCGGCGAGTTGCCGGACACCCAGGATAGGCTCAAATACATCGCCCAGCTTACCGAGCAGGCTGCCCAGCGCACCCTTGGCGCGGTGGAGGTGGCGCTGCCGTTACAGGATCAACTCGAAAGCGGGGCGCTTGCCTTGACGGAGGAGTGGCGTGCTGCCAAAGCCAGCGGGAATGGCGATTGGCAAAAGGTGGCGGAAAAAATGCACGCGTTCCTGGAAGAAGTTCCCGGTCACGCCCGCGCAACCTCGTCGCAACTGACCGAGATCATGATGGCCCAGGACTTTCAGGATCTGACCGGGCAGGTGATCAAGAAAATCACCGATTTGACGCAAAATCTGGAACACCAGCTGGTGCATATCCTGCTGATCAGCAAACCTGCCGACCAGGCGAAGGCCGGTGATGAGGCGTTGCTCAACGGGCCGGTGGTGAAAAAAGAAGGACGCTCCGACATCGTCAATAATCAGGGCGAAGTGGACGACCTGCTCAGCAGCCTCGGTTTCTGAATCACAGCATCTCGATCACCCACTTGGTCACCATCCCGGTGGCATGGGCGCACTGCTTGCCGCGCGCATCGTCGAACGCCTTGTACTGGTCGGCTTGCCACATGTCGTAGGTGCGTCCGGTGAATTTTTGCTGGAGTTCCTCGCAGGTGACGCCGCCGAATTCGGCGCGAAACCGCTCGGCCAGATCTTTGCCCTTCTTGAAGTTGTTGATGAAGCGCCCTTTATCCAGCTTGTCCCGGTCGCGCCCGAACTTTGCGCTGAGCGCCACCAAACCGCCCGTCAACGCCCCGCAGGTTCCCTGGCCCAGCAGCCCGCCGCCGCCGGAAAGTCCGTGGCTGGCCTTGATCGTGCTGTCGTCGATGACGCCCACGGTTTCCTGGATGGTGGCAAGCACGCATTGCGGGCAGCAGCCGTAATCCAGTTCGTATTGCATCGCTTTCTGGTACGCCTGCTCGGCAAGCGCCTGCTTTTCTTCGCTGTTCATACGAACCTCAGGTAAATTAGCTTACGCTAATATTATAGGCGAATTGCAGCGAATGCACGCAAACGCACCAACAAAAAACCCGCAGAGCGCGAGCTGATGCGGGTTTGTGTTGTTTGCTGCTGTAGGGGTGGTGCCGGGAGCCGGAATCGAACCGGCACGCTATTTCTAGCGCGGGATTTTGAGTCCCGTGCGTCTACCAGTTCCGCCATCCCGGCACGAGAGGACGCCATTATTCCCTAAAACCCGGTTTCCGGCAAGCGCTTTAGCCGCTATCATGGCGGGTCTTATGCGTACCGCCGATTTCGATTTCGATCTTCCCGACGAACTGATTGCCCAATTTCCCGCAGCGGAAAGGGCCGCCAGCCGCCTGCTGTGTCTCGACGGGAAAAGCGGCGCGCTGCGCGATGCGCTGTTCCGCGATTTGCCGCAGCATCTGCGTCCCGGCGACTTGCTGGTGTTCAACGATACCAAGGTGATCAAGGCGCGTCTATTCGGCGTCAAGGACAGCGGCGGCAAGATCGAGGCGCTGGTGGAAAGGGTGTTGGGCGAACATGAAGTGCTGGCCTTTATTCGTGCCAGCCATGCGCCCAAGCCCGGCTCGCGGCTGTTGTTGGCGGAAGCGATCCGTGTCGTGGTGGAAGAGCGCGTGGGCGACATTTATCGCCTGCGCTGCGAAAACGCCGAGCCGGTGATCGACCTGTTGGAGTGCTACGGCAACTTGCCGTTGCCGCCCTACATCACCCATTCCCCCGACGCCGTGGACGAAACCCGCTACCAGACGGTTTACGCGCGTCAGCCGGGGGCAGTGGCGGCGCCGACCGCCGGCCTGCATTTCGACGAGGACATGCTGGCGCTGCTGGCCTGGCAGGGCGTTACCAGCGCGCACGTCACCTTGCATGTCGGCGCCGGGACATTCCAGCCGGTGCGTGCCGAAAACATCGCCGAGCACAAGATGCATAGCGAGTGGTATACCGTGCCGCCGCAAACGGTGGCGGCCATCGCGCAAGCCAAGGAACAGGGCGGGCGCATTATGGCGGTGGGTACCACCAGCCTGCGCGCGCTGGAATCCGCCGCGCTCGGCGGCGAGCTGCGCGCCGGACAGGGCGAAACCGACATTTTCATCACGCCCGGCTACCGCTTCAAGGTGGTCGAGCGGTTGCTCACCAATTTCCATCTGCCCAAGTCCACCCTGTTGATGCTGGTGTCCGCCTTCGCCGGTAGCGACAATATTCGTCAGGCTTACCGCCACGCGGTGGAAAATCGCTACCGCTTTTTCAGCTACGGCGACGCCATGCTGATCGAGCGCCAATAAGCGCTTGAACGCCGGGAAAATCTGCTAGCATTCTTGTATTGAGCAGGAGGCACGGGGGAGACGATGGCGCCTTACATTTACTGGTTTCTGTTGGCCTTGGCATTACTGGCGCTGGAAATGATCAGCGGCACCTTCTATATGCTGGTGCTGAGTATCGCGCTGGGGGTCGGCGGCGTCGCCGCGCTGCTCGGGCTGGCGTTGCCGTTGCAACTCACCCTCGCGGCGCTGGCCGGGGTTGTCGGTACGGTGCTGCTGCGTCGCCTCAAAAATCGCCTTCCCGCTGCGCCGACCGAGCAAAGCCTGGATATTGGCCTGCCGGTACAGGTGCTTGCCTGGCGCGAGGATGGCGCGGTGCGCGTGCTGTTCCGCGGTGCGGAATGGGATGCCGAACTGGCATCCGCCGACACGCCGCACCAGGAAACGCTGTATATCGCCGCGCTGCGCAGTTCGACGCTGATCCTGACGCATCTCAAACCGCACCAATCCTAAAGGGGCAGAAAATGGAAATCGGAGTGTTTATCCTGCTGGCGGCGGTGGTTTTCGTCGTCAATGCGCTCAAGGTGGTGCCGCAGCAACATGCCTGGGTGGTCGAACGCCTCGGGCGCTTTCATGCCGTGCTGGCGCCGGGGTTGAACATCGTGGTGCCTTTCGTCGATCGCGTCGCCTACAAGCATATGCTCAAGGAAGTCCCGCTGGATGTGCCGAGCCAGGTTTGCATCACCAAGGACAATACCCAGCTGCAGGTGGACGGCATCCTGTATTTTCAGGTTACCGATCCGCGCCTGGCTTCTTACGGCACCAGCGATTTCGTCCTGGCGATTACCCAACTCGCCCAGACCACCTTGCGCTCGGTGATCGGCAAGATGGAACTGGACAAGACCTTCGAGGAACGCGACGACATCAACCGCGCCGTGGTGGCCGCGCTCGATGAGGCAGCGGCGAGCTGGGGGGTGAAAGTGCTGCGTTACGAGATCAAGGATTTGACGCCGCCCAAGGAAATTCTCCACGCGATGCAGGCGCAGATTACCGCCGAACGCGAAAAGCGCGCGTTGATCGCCGCCTCCGAAGGGCGCAAGCAGGAACAGATCAACATCGCCACCGGCGAGCGCGAAGCCTCGATCCAGCGCTCGGAAGGCGAACGGCAGGCCGCTATCAACCAGGCGCAGGGCGAAGCGGCCGCCATCATGGCGGTGGCCGAAGCCAGCGCCGAAGCGATCCGCAAGATCGCCGCGGCGATCCAGTCTCCCGGCGGCACCGACGCGATCAATCTCAAGGTGGCGGAAAAGTACGTGGAAGCCTTTTCCGGCGTCGCCAAACAGGGCAACACCCTGATCCTGCCCGGCAACCTGGCCGAAATGGGAACGATGGTGGCGACGGCGATGAGTATCGTGAAGTCGCAGCAGAAATAGTTTTTTTACCGCAGAGACGCGGAGGCACGGAGTTCTTTAGTAATTCGGATGGTTGTGTTGGAGAGGCCGGATTTTTTGTATTCCTTGTTTTCTCTGCGCCTCTGCGTCTCTGCGGTAAGCTTTGAAAAATATCCAGGCTAAATATCGCAGGGGCGGTCGTACACCGCCATGATCGCCCGTAATTCCCGCAGGACTTCCCCGCGTTCCGCCGTATCCAGCGCCGCCGTTTCGGCCAGCCCCTCGTTGCGTTCCAGCACGCCGATGATCCGCGTGACCTCGCGGCAGCCCTTGAGGCAGAGCACTTCGATGCAATGGTGTATTTTTGCGTGATCCATGCGGGCGGCTGGTGGGGAAGTAATGGTAGACTTTCATTTTACCTTGGAGAAATGCTTATGACGACTATTGTCGTCGTGAAAAAGAATGGCGTGGCGGCGATTGCCGCCGACAGCCTCACCACTTTCGGCGATATGCGCCTGTCGTCGGACTTCGACGCGGCGCACGACAAGATCATGCCCTGCGGCGATTCCTACATCGGTTTGTCGGGCAGCGCCGCCCACAACCTGGTGCTGGAAAACCTGATCGAGCGTGACAACAAGATGAAGCTGCACAAGCGCAGCGACATTTTCGAGAGCTTCCGCCGCATGCATCCGATATTGAAAGAAGAGTGCTTCCTCAACCCCAAGGAGGAAGAAGACGACCCTTACGAATCGAGCCAAATCACTGCGCTGATCGCCAATTCCAGCGGAATTTTCGGCATTTATTCGATGCGCGAGGTGTTCGAATACACCAAATTCTGGGCCATCGGCTCGGGCCGCGAGTTCGCGCTGGGGGCGATGCACACGGTCTATGGGCAAGACCTGAGCGCCGCAGAGATTGCCCGGGTCGGCATTGCCGCCGGGGTGGAATTCGACATCAATTCCGCCTTGCCGCTCAGCCTGTACAGCGTCAAATTGAAGAAAAAACATGGAAGCGCGTGACGTGCTGCAACGCTTCCTGTTCGAGCACACCGCCGTGCGCGGCGAGATCGTCCAGCTCGACGCCGCTTGGCGCGAGGTGCTGGGCCGCCACGACTATCCGCCCGGCGTGCGCCGCCTGCTGGGCGAAATGATGGCGGCGGCCGCGCTGCTGTCGGCCACGCTCAAATTTTCCGGCGCGATGACCATGCAGATCCAGGGCGGCGGTCCGGTCAGTTTGCTGGTGGTGGAATGCGGCGCCGATCTGGCGATGCGCGCGGTGGCAAAGTGGGAAGGCGCGGTCGAGGACGGCGCGGCGTTGCCGGAACTGGTCGGCAACGGCCACTTCGTCATCACGCTCGACCCCGGCGAGGGCAAAAAAACCTATCAGGGGATCGTCGCGGTGACCGGCGACACGGTGGCCGAGGCGCTGGAACATTACATGGCGCATTCCGAACAGCTGGAGACGTGCCTGTTCCTGGCGGCGGATGAATGGGGCGCCGCCGGCATGTTGCTGCAAAAACTGCCGGGCGGGGAGGATGACGATCATGATGCGTGGAATCGCGCGGTGCAACTGGGCAACACGCTGACTGCGGCGGAATTGCTCGGCTTGACCAGGCACGACATCCTCCGGCGCCTCTACCACGAAGAAGACGTGCGCCTGTTCGATCCCGTAGCGGTGAGCTTCCGCTGTTCCTGTTCGCGCGAGCGGGTCGCCGCCGTGCTGCGCATGTTGGGGCAGGATGAAGTCAATGCGGCGCTGGCGGAGCGTGGCCAGGTCGAGGTGAATTGCGAATTCTGCAACCAGCACTACCAGTTCGACGAAGTGGACGTCATGCACCTTTTCACGGCTGGCGTTGTGCTGCCGCCCGTGGGCAACACCCGGCATTGAGCGTGGTGTTTCCGAGCGGATGGGCGCGTACCGGGCTGCTTGCGCTGCTGCTGCCAGCCCTGGTTTCCTGCGGCGCACCCGCGCGCAAAAATGACGGCACGCGGATTTCCTCCGATTTCAGCGTAAGCTCGCTGGCCAAGACCGACATCGACATGGTGGCGGAAGTCCATTATCGGGAAACCTTCGCCCATTTGCGCGTGCTGATGGAAAAGCTCTACCGGCGCAATCCCAAGGAATGGCGCAAGACTGGCCAGCCGAGCGGCGACGCCGTCGTCGCCCTGGTGTTCGACAGCCGCCACGACTGGCGCTTCAAGGAGCTGGATTACCAAAAAGGGGCCGATGCCATACAGTTGGCCTTTCGCGAGGATTTTCACGGCGATCGCGTGCTGGCGTTCTGCGTCGGCTTGGCAACCATGACCCACGCCGCCTACAACGACAAAAGCGAATTTTTCATGCTGGACGAACTGGCGCCGCAAAAACTCTACAACAGCGCGCGCAATTTCGAGATCGCAGCATGGAAACTAGCCAATGCCCGCGATGTCAAAGGTGAACCCTACCTGCTCAGCAACGAAACCGACGGCGCAGTGAAAAACCTCAGCTTCGAACGCGAATTCGGCAAAATCATCGCCCAGCAGGACATTCTGGCGCGGATCATCGCGGAAAAGACCAACCGCACCGTGGTGCGCGTCATCCAGACCATGGCGACGGCGATTTTTTTGCCGATTTGACAACTGGTCGGTTCGGTTTTCCGACAATTTGTCGGGTTATTGACAGCAGTTTTTCCCGCTTTGAGGTTGCAAGCTGTTGATCGTTAATGTCTTTAAAAATGGCATCCTTCTTGCTGGTGCTAGAGCCGAATCGTTGTCGGGGCGGTGAAAGTTGGGTTCACTTGACTCACATGTCTTATATAGGTTTAAAATATCGGTTGGCCGTTACAAATGGGCCAAGATCACTTTAATCTGAGGTCGCATTTTATGTCTGTCACCATGTCACGCCGCCGCTTTATCACGCTTACTGCCGCTGCTGTCGGCTTGCCGCTGCTGCTGAAGGTGGGAGGCGCCCAAGCCAGGCCGGTGCGCTGGGAAGGTACCGCGCTGGGCGCGCCGGCTTCCATCCAGCTGTTCCACCACGACGAGGCCCAGGCGCGTGCTGCCATCGCCGCCGGACTGGAGGAGCTCAAGCGTCTGGAGGCGATCTTCAGCGTCTACCGCGCAGACAGCGCGATCTCGATGCTGAACCGTAATGGCGTGCTGGAAAATGCGTCGGCCGATTTCACCAACATGCTGTCGCGCGCGCTGTCGTTGGCCCAGATCAGCGAAGGGGTCTACGACCCCACCGTGCAGCCGCTGTGGCAAACCTATTTCCGCCATTTCACCGCCAGCAACCCCGACCCCGCCGGGCCGGCGGCTGCCGACATCGCCGCCGCGCGCGCGCTGGTGGACTGGCGCGCGGTCGAGGTGGATGCCGAGCGGCGTCGCGTCAGCTTCGCCCGTCCCGGCATGGGGCTGACGCTGAATAGCGGTGCCCAGGGCTATATTACCGACCGCGTCACCGATGTGCTGCGCGCCCACGGCTTCGACCGGATGCTGGTCGACATGGGCGAGCCGCGCGCCTTGTCGGCCAAGCCCGATGGTTCAGCCTGGCTCATCGGCATCGCCAATCCCGCCGACCCGGCCCGCACCGTCACCACGCTGGAAGTGGTGGATAAATGCGTATCTACCTCGGGCGGCTACGGTACTTTGTTCGACCAGGCCGGCAAGTTTACTCATTTGCTCGACACCCGTACCGGCCGTACCGCACCGGCCATGCTGGGGGTTTCGGTGGTAGCGGATACCGGCACCGCCGCCGACGGCCTTTCCACCGCGATGCTGATGGCGCCGGTGGCGCGTCGCCAGGCTATCCTCCAGGCGGCAGGCGGCCTGAAAGCGATTTATGTCACGCCGGACGGCATTGCGGCCACAGTAACCGCCTAAGTATGGACGATTCCATCGACAGTTCGCCGGATTACGGCGCTCCCGCCTTGGTCGAGGGCTTTGCCCAGGTGGTCGCGGTCGAAGGGGAAATAGCTTGGCTGGAACCCGAGCAGACTAGCAGTTGCGGCAGTTGTGCTTCGTCTTCGGCCTGCGGTGCGAAAGGCATCGGCACGCTGGCGAGTCGGCTCGAAGCACGGCGCTTTTCGCTTTCCAACCATGACGGCCTGCGAGTCGGCGAGCGGGTGGTGGTGGGCGTCAGCGAAAAAGCGTTGGTCAAGGCTTCCCTCACCGCCTACGCGATTCCGCTCGCCACCATGCTGTTCTGCGGCGCGATGGCGCAGTGGGCTGCCGGCAGCGATCTGATCAGCATGGCGGCGATGGCCGGCGGACTGGTGCTCGGTCTGGCCGGTGCGCGCCTCAACGCGGGACGCCTGAATGCGCGCGGCGAACTGTCCCCCCATTACTTGCGGCGCGCTGACGTCGTCGTTACTTGTCACTTTTGAATGAGCTAGAGGTTAAAGAATGAAGGAATACATACTCCTGATGGTTAGCGCGGCGCTGGTCAACAACGTGATTCTGGCGCGTTTCCTCGGTCTGTGCTCGTTCATGGGCGTCACCACGCGCATTGATACCGCGGTCGGCATGGGGCTGGCGACCACGTTCGTGATCACGGTTTCGTCGATGGCCGACTGGGGGGTCGAGGCCTATCTGTTGCAGCCTTTCGGTCTCGGCTATTTGCGCACCGTCACTTTTATCCTGGTGATCGCCGCCGCGGTGCAGTTTACCGAACTGACCGTCAAGAAGGTTTCTCCGCCGCTGTTCCAGATGCTCGGCATCTACCTGCCGTTGATCACCACCAACTGTGCAGTGCTGGGCGTCGCGCTGCTGCTGGTCGAAGGAAAAATGAGCTTTATCGCCAGCACCCTGTTCGCTTTCGCCTCTTCCCTCGGCTACAGCCTGGTGATGGTGATGTTTGCCGGGCTGCGCGAGCGCCTGGCGCTGGCCGACGTGCCGCGCCTGTTCGCCGGCCCGCCGATCGGCTTTATCGTCGCCAGTTTGCTGGCGCTGGCGTTCATGGGCTTTTCCGGAATGAGTACTAACTAGCCTCTATATCATGATCATGAGCAAATATCTTTCACCGCAGAGGCGCAGAGGCGCTGAGAAAAACGACGCAAAGGGAAACCAGGAAAGCCAGGCTTTTCTCTGCGAGACCTCTGCGTCAGCCCTCCCCTCAATCCCCTCCCGCACGCGGGAGGGGAGGCAATCGCCCCTTTCCCCGCACTTGTGCCCAGGCCGCAAGGCCGTCGGGTATGCGGGGGAAGGTTGGGATGGGGGGTGGCGCTTCTGCGGTAAAGCCTTTTTGGTTCCGGTTATGCCGGCTTGGGAGTTTGAAACATGTTGATTTCTGTTGGCAGCCTGACGGCGATGGGTGTAGTGCTGGGCGGATTGCTCGGCGCCGCGGCGAAATTTCTCGCTGTCGAGGAAAACCCGCTGGAAGAAGAGTTGAAGGCGATGTTGCCCGGCTCGCAATGCGGGCAATGCGGCTACGTGGGGTGCGCCCAGGCGGCGGCGGCGCTGGCGCGCGGCGAAGCGCCGGTCACGCTATGTCCCCCCGGCGGCAAGGCGGTGGTGGAAGCGTTGGCGAAAAAGCTCGGGGTCACTGCCGATCTTTCGGAACACGAGGAAAAAGCCCCGGAATACGCGGTGATCATCGAAGAACTGTGCATCGGCTGCACCCGTTGCCTCAAGGAATGCTCGGTCGATGCCATCGTCGGCGCCAATAAGCTGATGCACACCATCATCACCGAGGATTGCCACGGTTGCGCCAAGTGCTTCAAGGTGTGCCCGACCGAAGCGATCAAGATGTGCCGGGTGCCGGAAACCCTGGGAAGCTGGCACTGGGACAAGCCTGACGAACACAGCATTCACTGATCGAGGAAACATGATCCTAGAAACCTCAGTTGACCGCTTATTTGGAGATTTAACGTGATATTCCTGATTGATTTACGTCTTTTCGTCGCGTTCACCATTCTGGTGACAACGCTACGGGGCAGATTGCACGGTTCCGGCGGCGCATGGCGGCGTTGCAACTCCTCGGAATGGAATGACCATTCCTCGTCGTTGCGCCTTGCCCTGCACCCCCATAACCGCACACTCCACCCCGTCCAACTGAGGTTTCTAGGATGAAACTTTTCCCCATCCGCGGCGGGATACATCCCGAATACCGCAAGGAACTGACCAGCGAAAAGGCCATCGAGGCCCTGCCGATGCCGGCTGAGCTGTTTATTCCGCTGCAACAGCATATCGGTGCGCCTGCCGAGGCCATCGTGCGCGAAGGCGACCTGGTCAAGAAAGGCCAGATGATCGCCCGCAGCCAAGGCGTGGTATCGGCCCCGCAACATGCGCCGACCTCGGGCCGCATCAAGGCGGTTGCCGAAATCGCCGCCCCCCATCCGTCCGGGCTGCCGCAACCGACCATCATCATCGAAGCGGACGGCAAGGACGAGTGGGCCGACCTGCCCGCACCGATTGCCGATCCTTTCGCCGCCAGCCGCGATGAAATCAACGAGCGCGTCGCCGCAGCGGGCATCGTCGGCTTGGGCGGCGCGACTTTCCCGTCCGCGGTCAAACTCAACCTGGGCGTCCAGAACAAGCTGGAAATCCTGCTGATCAACGGCGCGGAATGCGAACCCTACCTGACCTGCGACGACCGGGTGATGCGCGAGTACGCCGACGAGGTGATCGACGGCGCCCGCATCATGGCGCACACCCTGGGCGCGCCCAGGGTGGTGATCGGTATCGAGGACAACAAGCCGCAAGCCATCGAGGCGATGCGCAAGGTAGCGGCAACTTATCCCAATGTGGAAGTGGCGGCGGTGCCGGTGCAATACCCGATGGGCGCGGAGCGCCAACTGGCGCAGGCGATTACCGGGATCGAAACCCCGGTGCGCCGCCTTACCGCCGAAATCGGGGTGGTGGTGCACAACGCCGCGACCGCCCGTGCCGTGCAGCAGGCGGTGCGTTTCGGCCGTCCGCTGATTTCCCGTGTGGTGACAGTGAGCGGCAAGGCGGTGCGTCAGCCGAAAAACATCGAAGCGCCGATCGGCGCGATGGTTTCCGACCTGGTCGCCTTTTGCGGCGGCCTCGTGACCACGCCGTGGCGTTTGGTCAACGGCGGCCCGATGATGGGATCGCCGCTGTCCAGCCTGGAAATTCCGGTGGTCAAAGGCACCTCGGGCATCCTCGCGCTGACTGCCGAGGAAACCAACGATCAGCCCGCCAGCCCGTGCATCCGCTGCGGCGCCTGCGTCACCATTTGCCCGTGCGGCCTGGTGCCGGTGGAAATGGCCGCCTTCATCCGCAAGGACCATCTGGATGATGCCGCCAAGCTGGGCGTGCAGGACTGTTTCTCATGCGGCAGCTGCTCCTGGGTGTGCCCGTCGCATATTCCGCTGGTGCAGTACTTCAACTACGCCAAAGGCATGTTGAGCGCCCAGGCGCGCGAATCGCGCAAGAACGAGCGGGTCAAGACCCTCGCCGAAGCACGCACCGAACGCCTGGAAAAAGCCGCCGAAGCCCGGCGCGCCATGCTGGCGGCGAAAAAAGCCCAGGCTACCTCCACTTCTGAAGACAAGGCAAGCGCATGAGCACCCCATACTCCCATCCGATCAGCGCCCCCTATGCTCACGGCGCGAATACCGTCCAGAAAACCATGCTCATGGTGGTGCTGGCGTTGCTGCCGGCCACTGCCTACAACCTCTACCTGTTCGGCTGGCCGGCGATCTTCCTGTTCCTCGTCACCATCGGCTCCTGTCTTGCCGTCGAAGCCGGCTGCCTGATGCTCGGCGGCCAGCGCGTCAAGCCGGCCCTGGGCGACGGTTCGGCGCTGCTTACCGGCTGGCTGCTGGCGATGACCTTGCCGCCTTGGGCGCCTTGGTGGACCGGCTTGTTAGGCGCGCTTTTCGCTATCGCGCTGGCCAAGCATACCTTCGGCGGCATCGGGCAAAACCTGTTCAATCCCGCGATGGTGGCGCGCGTTGCGTTGCTGGTATCGTTCCCGGTGGTGATGACCGCCTGGGTGCTGCCGCATCCGTTGCTTACCAGCCATGCGCCGAGCTTGAGCCAATCCGCCGCGATCACTTTCGGCGGTCAGGTGCCCGATTCGGTGAGTGCCGCTTCCGCGCTGGGTTACGTCAAGACCGAATTGTCGCGCGGGATTCCGGTGTCCGAGTCGCTCAAGGCGTTTTCCCGCGACAGCAACCTGACCCACATCCCCGACATGCTGGATCTGGCCTGGGGCTACAAGGCCGGCAGTCTGGGCGAGACCTCGGCGGTGCTGATCCTGCTGGGCGGTATTTTCCTGCTGGCGCGGCGCATCATCTCCTGGCATATTCCGGTCGCCGTGCTCGGTTCGCTGTTCGCGATAGGGGCGCTGTTCAATGCGATCGACCCGGCGCGCTTTGCCCCCGGCCTGTTTCACATGCTTTCTGGCGCGACCTTCCTGGGCGCCTTCTTCATCGCCACCGACTACGTCACCTCGCCGGTTTCCAAGAAAGGCCAAATCATTTTCGGCGTCGGTTGCGGCGTGCTCACCTGGGTTATCCGTAATTTCGCCGGTTACCCGGAAGGCATGGCTTTCGCCGTGCTGCTGATGAATTCGCTGACGCCGATTATTGACCAATATACCCGTCCGCGCGCCTACGGCCGCACCAGCAAGGGCGAAGCGCTGCCGCTCGGGAGAAAATGACGATGAAAAAAGACAACGCAATGAAGCATGGCTTGATCCTCGGGGCATTCTGTCTCGGCTTCGGCATCCTGATCGCGCTGACGGACCTCGTCACCGCCAAGGAAATCGCCGCCCGTGCGCTGGAAGACAAGATCAACTCTCTGAGCCAGGTGCTGCCGGCGGAGCTGCACGACAATAACCCGATCGCCGACGCTATCACCCTCAAGGACGAACACGGCAAGGATGCTATCGTTTATCGCGCGCTGAAGGGCGGCAAGGTTACCGGCCTGGCTTACGAAATCTACGGTTCCGGCTATGCCGGCGAAATCAAGCTGATGCTGGGCGTCGATGCCGCAGGCAAGGTGCTCGGCGTGCGCGTGCTGGCCCACAAGGAAACCCCCGGACTGGGCGACAAGATCGAGGTCAAGAAAACCGACTGGATATTGCGCTTTACCGACCTTGCGCTCGGCAACCCGCCGCTGGAGAAGTGGAAAGTGAAAAAGGACGGCGGCCAGTTCGACCAGTTCGCCGGTGCAACCATCACCCCTCGCGGCGTGGTTAAAGCCATCCGTGAAGGACTGGAATTCTACGCTGCCAACCAGGCGAAAATGACGGAGGTAAACTAAATGGCAACTTACGGCAGAATCGCCCGCGACGGGCTGTGGGACAACAATGGCGTGTTCAGTATGCTGCTCGGGATGTGCCCGACCATGGCGATGACCACCAGCGCCACCAACGGCTTCGGCATGGGCGTGGCGACGGCGGTGGTGATGGCCGCCTCGGGGATGCTGGTGGCGATGTTCCGCAACTACATTACCACCGAGGTGCGCATCCCGGTGTTCATCCTGATCGTCGCCTCCATGGTGACGGTCGTCGATCTGAGTATGAACGCCTGGATGCATGAACTGTACAAGGTGCTCGGTCTGTTCATTCCGCTGATCGTCTCCAACTGCCTGCCGCTTGCCCGCCTCGAAGCCTTCGCCGCCAAGGAGCCGGTGCTGCCTTCGCTGTGGGACGGCATCTTCATGGGAACCGGTTTCACCATCGCCCTGACGGCCATCGGCGCGGTACGCGAAATCGTCGGTTCCGGCACTCTGTTCGCCGACGCTTCGCTGTTGCTCGGGCCGGCCTTCAAGTTCATGGAAATGCGTTTCCTGCCCGAAGACATGGGCATCTTGCTGATGATCTTGCCGCCCGGCGGTTTCCTGGTCACCGGCTTGCTGGTCGTTGCCAAGCGCATGATCGACCTCAAGGCCGGCAAGGAAATCCAGATGGGCGGCGCGCATAGCGTCGCAGCGTAAGGGGATGAGCATGAAAGTCGGAGTCTTCTACGCCAGCACCAGCCGTCACGCCAACCTCAGCGCTGACCTGCCCGATGGCGCCACCATCCAGGATGCCATCGAGCGCTCGGGCATTCTCAAACAATTTCCGGAAATCGACCTGGCAACCCAGAAAGTCGGGGTGTTCGGCAAATTCGTCAAGCTCGATGCCGCCGTCGAAGACGGCGACCGGGTCGAAATCTACCGTCCCATCATCTGCGACCCGAAAACCGTGAAACGTCGGCCCAAGGCCGAGGGTTCGGGGGATGAGGACGAAGGCTGATCTGGGTTTCGAGGAGAAGGGGGATTCCCCTCTCTCCAACTCTCTCCCAAAGGGAGAGAGAGCAATCGTTCCCTCTCCCGCAAGCGGGAGAGGGTTAGGGAGAGGGCTTCCGCTCAATCCGGCGAGAAGAGGGACGTAGGCTCGCTACGCGAGTTTCGCTTTAAACCGCGTGGTGGTGCGGAAAACGCACGGTGATCCGGGTACCCTTGCCGCCCGTGCCTTCGCCCAGTTCAATGATGGCGCCGTGCAGATTGACGATTTCGCGCACGATCGCCAGCCCTAGTCCGCTGCCTTTCTGGCCGCTGCCGAGGATGCGGTAGAAACGTTCGAATACCTGGCTGCGATGTTCGGGCGCAATGCCGGGGCCGTTGTCTTCCACCCGCAGTACCCCGCCGCCTGCCTCATAGCCGATGCTTAACGTAATCGCGCCGCCCTCCGGGGTGTAGCGGATGGCGTTATCGAGCAAATTGCTGATCATTTCCGTCAATCCTACCGTGTCACCCCTGACCGGCACCGCTTTGGGAAAGCTTTCGAAGCCCAGGTCGATGTGCTTAGCCAAGGCTTCCGGCACCCATAACATGGTGGTTTGCTGCGCCAGGCGGTTCAGTTCGATGGTTTCGCGGGCGCTGCCGATCCGGGCGCCGGGTTCGTTGCGCGCCAGCGCCAGCAACTGGTTGACCAGGTGATTGCAGCGCTCGGCGCCGGCGAGGATTTGTTCCAGCGCGTGCTGCTTGCGCGCCGGGTCGGGTTCGCGCAAGGCCAGTTCGGCCTGGGTTTTCAGCCCGGCGAAGGGGGTGCGCAGCTGGTGCGCGGCATCGGCGACGAAGCGTTTTTGCGAATCCACCACTTGCTTGAGGCGTTGCAGCAGGTCGTTGACCGCGCGGATCAACGGGCGCACCTCCTCCGGTGCCTTGCGTTCCTCGATCAGCGACAAGTCGTCGCGCGAGCGCCGTTCGACGCCCTGGCGCAAATGTTCGAGCGGCGCCATGCCGCGCTTCAACGCATACCACACCGCGCCCGCCGCCATCAGGATCAGCATGATCTGGGGAATCACGATGTTGCCGAGGATGCCGCGCGCCAGGTCTTGGCGCTTGCCGGTGGTTTCGGCCATTTGCAGGAGGATTTCGCCGCCGCCGGAATAGGGGAAATGCAGGGTGACCATGCGCAATTTTTCGTCCTTGCGTTGCGCATCGCTGAAGATCGGACTTTTCTTTTCCGCCAGAAAGGCCGGCGGGCGCGGCAAGTGGCTATTACCGGCGAGGAATTTGCCCTCGGCGGTCGAGATGCTGTAGTAGACCCTATCCTTGACGCCGGCGATGGTGTTTTCCGGCAGCGCGATCCGCACTTTGAAGCGTTCCTGTCCGCTGCCCAGCGCCATTTGTTCGGCCAGCGCCTGCGCCCGTTCCAGTAGCGCCAGATCGTAGGGTTTGTTGGCGAAACTGATGGTCGCCATATAGCCCGACGCGGTGCTGAAGATCCACAAGACGAACAGCGGCGTGAACAGCCAGTTCATCAAGTGGGTGCGCAGCGAATGGATGTCGTCGTTCATTGATTAGGGGCTAGAGACTAGGGGCTAGAGGCTAGGAAAACCGCTGGCGCGTAGCGCCAGACAACCCACTAGCCTCTAGTCTCTAGTCCCTTGCCTTTGGCTCCTAAATTTTATCCATCAGATAGCCCAGGCCGCGGATGGTGCGGATGGTGACGCCGGCGGCCTCGATTTTCTTGCGTACCCGGTGAATATACACTTCGATCGCGTTGCCGCTGGCTTCCTCGTCGTAACTGTACAGGTGTTCGATCAGCTGATCCTTGCTGACGACGCGCCCGGCGCGGGTTAGCAGGATTTCGAGGACGCCGATTTCGCGCGAGGTGAGTTCCAGGCGCTCGCCATTGAGCGTGACGCGATGCCCGACGCTGTCGTAAGCCAGCGCTCCGTAGGCGATCTGCGGGTTGGCGCCGCATTGGCCGCGGCGCAGCAGCGCACGCACGCGGGCTTCCAGTTCGGGCAGGCTGAAGGGCTTGGTCATGTAATCGTCGGCCCCCAGGTCCAGTCCCTTGACGCGGTCGTCCACCCCTTCACGGGCGGTCAGGATGATTACCGGCACGTTCTGGTTGTGCGCGCGCAACTGGCGCAACACCGAAAAACCATCGAGCTTGGGCAAGCCCAGGTCGAGCACCACCAGGTCGTAAAGTTCGCCCTGCAGAATGTGCACGGCATCCTTGCCGTTGCCGACGCAGTCGACCGCGTGGCCGGACTGGCGCATGGAATGGCAGAGGCCGTCGGACAGGACTTCATCGTCTTCGACTATCAGGATGCGCACGCTTGCAAACCCTTATATAAGATATGTGATTTAGCGAGGTGGTTCAGTAAGTTTCGCGTAAGGATGCGAAAGTACTGTGCGCAGTGTATCCCCGTCAATGGGGAACAACACTTCGGGTAATTTTAAATGGAGGGTGCGAAATGTCAAAACCAGAAATGAACTGGGCCGCTATCGATGCGGACCCGCGGTTCCA
>Ga0163199_1000746_pt1 | contig 20376 bp, 18 predicted proteins | sample PL_2010_150m_FD_113537 | JGI IMG/M metagenome (GOLD analysis project Ga0163199, IMG submission 113537) | Freshwater microbial communities from Powell Lake, British Columbia, Canada to study Microbial Dark Matter (Phase II) - PL_2010_150m | ecosystem: Environmental > Aquatic > Freshwater > Lake ...
GAATAAGGTCGCATATCCGATGAGAATCTCTCTTGTGTCACCATTTACTGTCAATTTGAATTTTCTGCCGCGTTCTGCGGTGGCTTGTTCAGCGCTTCCTTAGATATTGAAAGGAGATTACGATGCAAACAGTGACTTTGGGAATTACCGGCATGACTTGCGGTGGCTGCGTGCGCAGCGTGGGCAATGTGTTGACTGCGCTGGACGGCGTGGTGAAGGCCGAGGTGTCCCTGGAAAAACGCAGCGCGATGGTGGACTATGACCCGGAGAAGGTAGGAGTCGAGCAACTCAAGCAAAGCGTCGTGGAGGCGGGATTTGAAATCGCGGATTGAACCGATTGAACCGATTGAACCGATTGAACCGATTGAACCGATTGAACCGATCGAAGCGAAGAAGTGCGAGCATCATGCGCGCCCGGCGGTCGTGCAGCCCAACAAATCGGCTCTGCTGAAACGCTTGAACCGGATCGAAGGGCAGGCGCGCGGCATCGCCAAGATGGTTGCGGAGGATCGTTACTGCATCGACGTGCTGACCCAAATCGCCGCGATCCAGTCGGCGCTCGATGCGCTGGCGATGCGCTTGCTCGAGAATCACACCAACGGCTGTGTCCGCTCGGCGATCCAGTCGGGCGACGGTGACGCGGCGGTGGTTGAACTGATGAACCTGGTCAAACGATTCGCCCGCTGATCCCCAGGAACCGGTGCGAGTGCTCCCGAGGCGACTCGCGGTGAGCCGCGGCTCCGCATTCTTGAGAATTTCGTAACCGCATGACAACCTGACCTGACGGATTCTTTCGGGCCAATTCAATCTAGAGATTCGTGGCGCCGTGACGACCACCATGCCCGTAAGGCGGCGACCGGAATCATGGGGCCGGACGTAGCTCATCGGGATTCAGTGGTGCAGTGGATCTGCCGCATATCTACGGAATCAATCGCCACTTACGCGCAACGCCACCGACATCCCAGAGTCCCCTGCCGCGCAGCCGCCGAACAGTCCGACCCCGCCTCCGCGCAAGACCAGTTCCTCGATCAGTTCGATCACGCTGCGCAGACCGGTCGGACCCTGGGGGTGACCCCAGACCAGCGAGCAGCCGAAGTTGTTCATCTTCTCCAGCGGAAAGCCCGTCTCGCGGGCGAAGGCAATGTCGTTCACTGCGAACGGGTTGTGCGTCTTGACGGCGTCCACATTCTTGACGGTCAGGCCGGCATTCTTCAACGCCACCATCGACGCCGGCGCCACGGCCATCGGCATGTGTCCCTTGGCAACTCGCGCCTGCCCGAAGCCGAGCAGTTCAACCACGATTTTCGAATCGGTCGAAAATTCCCTGGCCATCTCACGCGTGGTGACGATCATGCCCGCGTTGCCGTCGGCCGGATGCGTCTGCGAACCGAAGGTAACGGTGCCGTTTGGCTTGACCGGTTTGAGCTTGGCGAGTCCCTCGGCAGTGGTCGGAAAGATGCCTTCGTCGGCGGATAGCAGGCCCGTCTGCTTGCGGAAACCGGCGTCGGTGATCGGGATCTCGACCATATAGCGTTTCTGGAAAGCACGGTCGTTGGCCAGGGCATCCTGGTACTGGACATAGCGCGCCAGCTTTACCTCATTCTGTTCCGCTGCACTGACGCCGAACTTGGCGGCGACGTTCTCGGCCGTGTCGATCATGGCGTTCCTGGCATACGGGTCGTTGGAAAAATTATCCAGCACCCAGCGTTCGGTGTGGCCGGTACCGCCCGGCGCGGTGGGGTCCGGATAATACACGATGGGGCCATTCGAGCAGCGGTCAGTGGTGAGCAGCAAGGCGCATTGGGCCGAGCCGTCGGCCACCTCGCCGGCAGCCATCTGCATGACCCGTGCGCTGGTGGCGCATGCCTGCTGGACGGTGGGTCCGGCGATGGCGTCTATGCCCATCATGCCTGTCACGTAGGGAAGCCCGAAGAAACTGCCGAGTTGAGGGTTGGTGTGCCCGAGGATGGCGAGATCGATGCGATCCATTGGAAAGTGGCGAGCCTCCAGTGCCTGCTTGCCAGTATTCGCGACGAGCCGCAGGCTGTTCAGGTGAGCGAGGGAGCCCTGCCATTTGGCGAAGGGGGTGGACCAATACTGGCCGTAGGGAATGAATGCATGTGCCATGCGTGTCTCCGGAAATCAGCGGGATTGTTCGGTTTGATGCCGTGCAAACGTCGAGCCTGCGAGCGCAAGCTTCTTCAGCAATGGTGCCGGTTGCCAGTATTGCGGGTCGAGGGTCTTCTGGAACTCGAGGATCTTGTCATAGATCACCTTGAGCCCGACCGTGTCGGCATAGAACATCGGTCCGCCGCGATAGCGCGGGAATCCGTAGCCGGCGGTGTAGACCACGTCGATGTCGCTGGCGCGCAGGGCGACGCCTTCTTCGAGGAGCAGCGCGCCTTCGTTTATCATCGAATACAGGCAGCGCTCCTGGATTTCCTGACGGCCGGGCTTGCGCTGCGGGATGCCGAGGCGCTTTGCCTCCTCCACGAACATGGCGACGGCCTCGGGGTCCGGGGTGCGTTTGCGGTCGACGTTGTCGTAACGATAGTAGCCGCGTCCGGCCTTCTGGCCAAGCCAGCCGCGCTCGGTGAGCAGCGCCGTCGGGCGATAGAAACCCGGATCCTTGGGCAGCAGATGCGCCCGCGCGACGCGGGTCAGGTGGCCGATGTCGATCCCGGCCATGTCGTACACCGCGAGGATGCCCATGGCCATGCCCCAGTTCTCCAGGGCGCCATCCACCTCTTCGGGGGTTGCCCCCTCCAGCACGCAGTGCTCTGCCTCGCGTCCGTACGGGTCCATCATGCGGTTGCCGATGAAGCCGTAGCAAACCCTGGCGACCACGCCGACCTTCTTGATGATCTTGGCGATCTCCAATGCCGTGACGACGACGTCGGACGCGGTCTTGGTGCACTCGACGATTTCGAGCAGTTTCATGACATTGGCGGGGCTGAAGAAATGCAGCCCGACGATATCCTGCGGCCGCTTGGTGACGGCGGCGATCTCGTCGATGTCGAGCGTCGAGGTGTTGGTGCCGAGGATCGTCCCGGGTTTCGCGACCGCATCCAGCTTGGCGAAGATGTCCTTCTTCAGAGCCATGTTCTCGAATACCGCCTCGATGATCAGGTCGGCGCTGCCCAGCGCGGCGTAGTCCAGGGTAGTGGTGATGAGGCCCAGACGCTGGTCGCGCTGCTCCGGTTTGAGGCTCCCGCGGGTGACCGAACGCTCGTAGTTCTTGCCGATGGTGGCGAGGCCCCGGTCGAGATTTTCCTGGGATGTATCGAGAATGGTAACCGGGATGCCGGCATTGGCGAAGCACATGCTGATGCCGCCCCCCATGGTGCCGGCCCCGACGATGCCGAGCCGGGTGACCGGCCTCGGCTTGACGTCGGCGGAGAGTCCCGGAATCCTGCGCACATCGCGCTCGGCGAAGAACAGGTGGCGGTAGGCGCGACCTTCCGCGGCGCGTTCCACCTGGATCGACAGGCTGCGCTCGAAAGCGATGCCGTCGTCGAATGTCCTGCTCACCGAAGCCTCGACAGCGTCCAGCAGCACATTCGGCGAGTTTCGATTGCGCATGCTCTTGGCGGCCTGGGCGCGCCGAGCGGCAATCACCTCGCCGACCTTTTCCGCGCCGGCGACGCTGCGCTCGCGGGTGCGTCGCGGTCCGGCGCCCTTGGCGAGCAGGTCGTGGGTATAGGTCAGGGCCGCCTCGACCAGGTCGCCGCCGGTCACGGCATCGACCAGTTCCAAGTCCTTGGCTTGCCCGGCGGTGAGCGGTTTGCCGCTCAACATCATGTCGAGTGCCGGTTCGAGGCCGATGAGGCGCGGCATGCGCTGGGTGCCGCCGGCGCCCGGGATGATGCCCAGCGTGATTTCCGGCAGGCCGAAGCGCGTCCCTTCGGCGGCGACGCGATAATGGCAGGCGATTGCGGTTTCGACGCCACCGCCCATGACCGTGCCGTGGACTGCGGCAATCACCGGCACGGCGCTGTCCTCGATCAGACGCAGCACTTCGTGGTAGCCCGGCTCCAAAACCCCGGTCTCGAATTCACGCATGTCGCCGCCGGAGAGAAAGGTCTTGCCGGCGCAGCACAGGACGATTGCCTTGGGACCCTCGCTGCGCAGGGCCTCGAAGCATCGCTTCAATCCGGCACGCACTTCGCGGGTCATGGTGTTGACCGGCGGACTATCGACAGTCACAAGCGCGATATCGTCTTCAATGATGTAGCTCACTACTTCACCCACGTCTGCTCTCCCGAAATTTGGTTCAACTGGAAAGGGTCATGCCCGCCGTCGGTCGGCGGGTGATTTGCTTGTTCATTTGTTCTTCGTGGTTTGAATCACGATCACGTCCGGACCCGGTTCGTCGGCATACAGACGCTCCACCAGCGCTGCGCGCCGCATGAGTACTGCGCGTTGATTGATATAGCCCTTGTCGGTAATCTCGTTATCGTCGATCCCGGGCTGGTCCTCCATTATCAATGCACGGGTCGGATACGTCGAACTGCCGCTGCCGCTGCTGGCCAATTGGCTCAGGGCCTGCGCCAATCTCTGCCGGATTTGCGGCCGCCCTATCAATGCCGACAACGTCAGGTCGGCTGGCGCATCCGGACACAGGCTGCGGCAGCCGACCGGGTTGGGGAACACCAGCAGGCCGATTTCCTCGCGGTCGTGTCCTGTAATGACGCAATCCTGAATGACCGGTGCGCCGGCAGCGATGGCGAGTATGCGTAAGGCGCCCACATGGACCCAGGTGCCGCTGCTGAGTTTGAAGTCCTCGGCAATGCGGCCATCAAATTCGATGCCCTTGGTCGGATCCTGGGGGTCGGCGAAACGTCCGGCGTCGCCGATGCAGTAAAAACCATCGGCATCGAAGGCCGCCCGGGTCAGGTCGTCGCGCTTGAAGTAGCCCGGGGTGACATTGGGGCCGCGTATGCGCAATTCCATCTTGCCGGCATTGGGAACCAACTTCAGTTCCACGCCCGGTGTCGGCAGGCCGATGACGCCCGCCCGTTCGATGTCGAAATGCACTGCCGTGACCATGGGCGCGGTTTCGGTGGATCCCCAGGAGGACACCATGCGCACGCGCTTGCCGCGTACCCTGATGGCCAGCTCTTCCAGACGTTCCCAGAGGTTCTGCGGGAGCGCCGCCGCCGCGTAGAAGATCAGGTCGAGCTTATGGAAAAAGTTCGTGCTCAACTCCTCGTCCCGCTCGAGATATGGCAGCAACATGTCGTAGCCACGAGGGACGTTAAAGTAGAGCGTGGGCGAGATTTCGCGCAGGTTGGCGACTGTCCTTTCAATCAGGCCGGGCGCCGGCTTGCCTTCGTCGATGTAGAGGCTGCCGCCGTGGCGCAGCATCATGTTGAAATTGTGATTGCCGCCGAAGGTGTGGTTCCAGGGCAGCCAATCGACAATCACCGGCGGCTTTTCTGCAAGGAAGGGCCAGACTTGCGCGATGGTCTGCTGGTTGGAACACATCATGCGCTGGGTGTTGATGACACCCTTGGGCAGGTCGGTCGAGCCCGACGTAAACAGAATCTTGGCGATCGTGTCGGGCGTGACCGCACCGAATGCCCGGTCCACGTCCTTGCCGGCGTGCGTCGCCAGGATAGTCGCGAAGTTGGTCGTGTCCAGATCGCTCGGTTGATTCGATGCAGCAATCAACTCGACACCGGCAACACCTGCGGCCTTGAGCGCCGGTCGGTACTTCGTGCCATCCTGCACGAAGATGGCACCCGGTTGCAGCAGTGCCAGAATGTGCTTGAGTTTGACGTAGTCCTTGGAAACCAACGAATAGGCCGGGGACACCGGGGCAACGGGAATCCCGGCATGCATCGCGGCGAGCGCCATCAATCCATGGGCTATGCTGTTGTCGGACAGGATCACCAGCGGATGTTCGACCGAAAGTCTTCGATCGAGCAATGCCTGGGCGATATTCCGCACCGATCCCAATGCCTCGGCATAAGTCAGTTTGCGCCATAACCCGCTCGCCTCGCGCTCGGCGAGAAACTGGCTATCGGGTGTGGTAGTTCCCCAATGCACCAGATAGTCTCCCACGCAGCGCGCATAGGGCCCCAGTTTTTGCGGCGATCTAAGGATCATGCCGCCGCCCTGAAGCGGCTGAATGTCCAGCAGGGCGGGGGCGAAGTTGAGAGCGTTGAACGGTGGCTTGGTCACGGTCGGCGCATGGATGTCATCAAAGCTACGGGGCGGGCAGCCGGTTGCCGGCTGCGACGACGTGATCGATGACCGGCAAAGAAATCGGCCTGCGCGATGGTGACGACGATTCCGAGCGCGAAACCGGCGATGGCAGTTTTTTCCTTCATTGGTACATCCTCAATCTAACGCGGAATTTCCGACCTTGGTCGTCGAGACGCCAGGCCGCATTGATGTCGCACCGAGATTTGACTATTGTCCTGCCTACTATCCCCAACGGGTCGCAGAGTAGCATGGTGTAACTGACTTGTCAAATGCTCGTCCGATTAGTTTAGCCGGATGCTTTTCGCGGCCGCCATGGGGTATGCTTGATGTTGGAAAATGTCTTGCGGGTGCGCCGGATCAAAGTTCCGGATCAGGAATCGGACTTGCGATCGAGGACATCACGCGCAAGGAGACCATGGGAGCAGCATGAAGGATAGGCACAGCGGGCAGGCGCATCGAAGCGTTCTGTCGATGGAACAAGCCGTCGTGAAGTATGCCCGCGAATTCCCGCAGATCGGGCAGGCCAGGGTATCCGCCGAACTCAAGAAAATGGGTTACGCGGTATCGGCCTCAGGTGTCCGTTACATCTGGAAGAGACACGGCCTGGAGACCGCTTTCAAGAGACTAAGGACGGTTTCGCAGGCGTCCGATGGCTCGGCAAGGGAACTGACAAGCCAACAACTGGACATTTTGAAACGTGGCGAAGTCAGTCGCAAGATCGCGCGCAAGGCACAACAGGGATTGGATGGCGACGGCCGCTCGCCTGCGGGTAACCGGCGCGATCAAATCGTCCTGGCTGCTGCGCAGCTTTTTGTCGAGTATGGTTACGGCGGCACCTCAATGCGGAACATCGCCGACAAGGTGGGAATGCTGCCCGGTTCGGTATATCACTACTATCCGGCAAAGGAAGACCTGTTCGTCGCGATTCATCACGAAGGCTTTCGCCGCCTGATTCACAATATCCAGGAAGCGTTAGAGCGCGGCGTCACCCCTTGGGAACGACTCGAACTGGCCTGTGCGGAACACGTCCAGGAAGTTGCGGCGGGCAATCCGATCGCCCAGGTGACCGCCACGGGATTGTTTGCGATCTATGAGGATCGCCTGCAACGACGGTTGAAAAAAGATCGCGAGGCCTTTGAGCAACTTTATCGCCAGTTGATTGCCGACCTCGACCTTCCGGACGGTACCGACCGTTCACTGTTCCGACTGGCATTGCTCGGCGCGTTGAACTGGACGCACGTATGGTACAAACCCGGAAAGAAGACCCCACGAGAAATTGCCGCGCAATTGATGGCGATGTTGAGCGCCAGGCACGCTCCGGCAAACATCCGGAAGCGAAGGATCGCGCCAAGGCCGGCTGCGTGAGGAATCACCAGGGTGGTCGGAAGCGATCCAGGTCTGTCGCGGAGACTTGCTTCGCCTGGTTGCACAGAATCGAGTTGGAAAAGCTCAAGCTCGACGAATCGATTGCCCCCACTTGCGGCGTCAGAGCTGTTCCGCGCATCAGACGCCACTGGACGCCTGCGACAAGTTGTTCGCAAGCGACCGATAACGGGGTAGACTGGCATCCGCAATCTAAGTCGACTCTCCTTCATCCAATGGAAAGTGTTTCAGAATCATTCAGCGACATTTTTCTCGGTCGGCAACCGCTCATCGATCGTCAACAGGCGGTCATGGCGTACGAACTGCTGTTTCGCAACACCTCCGAGAACGTTTCCAGAATTACCAGCGCCCGAGAGGCGACGGCGGACGTGGTATGCAAGGCTTTCGCCGAACTGGGCCTGGCCAACGCACTCGGCAAGCAAAAGGCCTTTATCAACGTAGACGAGGATTTCGTCTGCGATGACTCGGTCGAGTTTCTCCCCAGGCAGACCGTCTTGCTCGAGGTCGATGCCAGCCAGAATCTGACGCCACGCCTGCTCGACCGCTGTCGCGAGCTGAAACAGATCGGTTACGAATTTTCGGTGTCGGGCATCACGGATTTTACCGAACCGCTGAACCAGATGCTGCAGCTCGCCAGCTATTCCAAGGTGGATGTCAATGCGATATTGCCGAGAGGCAACATGGCGTCCCTGTTGTCCCGACTGCGTTCCTCGCGTACCAAACTGATCGCCAACCGCGTCGAGTCCATCGAGGAGAAGCAGCGCTGCACCGAGCTTGGCTTCGATATTTTCCAGGGATATTACTTCGCCCATCCGGTCATCGTCGAAGGCCGCAGACTTGACGCGTCGCAACAGGGATTGATGCGCCTGATCAATTTGACCCACGACAACGCCGACCTCGACAAGATCGAAAGCGCCTTCAAGAGCGAGCCCGGGCTGGCCATCAATCTGCTGCGTCTGACCAATTCGGCAGCGGCAGGTCTGAACGTGCGTATCTCCTCTATTCGCCACGCGGTGACCGTGATCGGCTTGCGGCAAATCCAGCGCTGGCTGACGCTGCTCATGTTCAGCCATGCGGGAAGCAGTTCGAACCTGTTCAACAATCCCCTGCTGCAGCTGGCCGCGTTGCGTGGCTGTTTCATGGAACTGCTTGCGTACCGCTGCTTTCCGGCAAAACGGGATCTGCGCGATCCGGCCTTCATCACCGGATTGATGTCGTTCATGCCGGCAGCCCTCGGCATGTCGATGACGGATATTCTGTCCCAGATATCCACCACCAACGAGGTCCGGCTCGCCTTGTCTCGGCGCGAAGGCGATCTGGGGCTGATGCTGGAACTGACGGAGCGCTACGACAACGAGGATATAGCCGGCACGACCACGTTGCTCAAGCGGATCGGCAACAAGGTTACCGTCCAGACCCTGGGGCTGTGCCTCGCGGAAACCATCGCCTGGGTCCAGCAACTCGGAATGGAGTCCGATTGAGATAGGCCCAAAGTTAAATGCCAGTGCCATGCCATTCGATCGTCGCGAACACGTCCGCTACCGGCCGACTGCCCCGCTCAACGCGCTGTTGATCTGGCAAAACGAGACGGGCGCGCAACAATTCACCGCTCAACTCAACGACCTGTCGCAAGGCGGCTGTTCGCTGACTTCGCTGGAAGCCCCTCCCGTCGGGGCGCATGTCGTGGCGCTGCTGTCCCTTCCCGAAAACGCGGCAGCCCTCAGGCTTCAATGCCATGTCCTCTCCCGCAATCCGCTTGAGCACCAGTTGCAGACCTCGATGCGCTTCGAGCCGCTCTCGGCACAGCAAGAGGCACTGCTGAAGTCGACCCTGGCATCGGACGGATTTCAGCCGCTGCGCCACGATAGCCCATTGGCCGGCCGGAAACACTGGCATGTTCCCCAATGGGCCGCGTATCTGACGGCCCAGCAACTACCCGTGATGCCACGGTCGAAACAGGCCCTGCTGGAATTGGAGGCCGAGAAGGGAAGCGAGCTGACCGCCACCGACTTGGTCCTCCTCGCGGATGGCGATCCGTTCCTCTGCCTGTGCTTGCTGAGGGAGGCGGAATTCAGGCGCTCCGCGCGGCTTGGACACGAAACCAGTACGCCGCTGGCGGCGGTCATGCAACTTGGCGTGACCAGTTTTCGTGAAATGCTTTTCACCAGCCCGGAAACCGATGACACTCGCTCCGGATTGGCCAACTGCGAAGCGCGTGCGGTGATGGCGGGCCAGCTTGCGGCGGCATGGTCTGCCTCGCGTGCGGACGTCGCGCCGGGCGAAGTGCTGATGGCGGCCCTGCTCTCGGAGATCGGCGAGCTGCTGCTCTGGCACTTTGCCCCGGAATTGCCTCAGGCCGCGCTTGAGGCCCTGGCCAGAGGAGAAGCCACGCGCACTGCGGCGGCACAGGAAGCCGCTTGCGGATTCAAGTTCAAGGAACTGACGCTCAAATGCGTCGAAATCTGGAAGCTGCCCAACATTCTGGTTCAGATGATTCGCGGACATGACACCGTGCGAGCCAATCTGGCCCGGCTTTCCAGGAATACGGCACGCCACCTGATCACCGGGCCGGACAATCCCGCGCTGCCCGATGATCTGGCTTCGGCCAAACGCCTCCTGCCGCACGCGAGCATGGAGTGGCTGGTCGAGGAACTCAAATGGGTGCCGCTGGAGATGCACCGGGACCTGATCGACAAAGCCAATCTGGCGCTGGCAAATAGCCCGGCTGAGATGCCCTGATCGAATGAATCCGGCCTTGGACCACGGGCCGCCACGCCTCCACCAAAGTCGGGATCCACGGTCCACCAGGTCGGGCACTTCGGGGGAAGCAAGCTTGAGGGCAGGTGCTTCTATCCGGAAACGTTTAGGGCTACACTGATCGGACCGCACAAACCTGCGAGGCTCAAATGAACAGGCGCTTCTGGATCACCACGCTCGTCATCTTCGTAGTTGCCATGATCACCGATTTCCTGTTGCACGGCCTGATGTTGCATGGAGACTACGCCCAGTTGCCAAACCTCATGCGCAGCGAAGCCGACAGCCAGCAGTATTTCCCGTTGATGCTGCTGGCTCACGTCTTCATCGCCATTGCCTTTGTCTGGATCTATCAGCAGGGCCGAGCGGACAAGCCGTGGTTCGGGCAGGGGCTGCGGTTCGGATTGGCGGTCGCTTTGCTGACGGTAGTCCCCACCTACATGATTTATTACGTTGTGCAGCCTCTCCCGGAGATGCTGGTGATCAAGCAGATTGCTTTTGATCTGATACGCACCGCGGGCCTCGGGGTGATTGTCGGCTGGATGATGCGCTGATAGTCGTCGCTCGCCAGGTCCGCCGAATTCCTCGGGCGGCTACCGGCAGGCTCGATAACCACAACTATCTTGTGGTAGTATCCAAGTACCAACTGCATCGAGTGATATTCCAGAAGACTGAGGCAATCCGGGTTGCCTGCTCAAGCGACGAGAAGGGGCAAGAGCGAAACGGACGCGTCGAGTCAACTTACCATGTTCCCGGTCCGCCTTCATCGTTTCGTTCGCCCGCTAATCTTCGCCGCCGCCATGCTCTTCGCCGGCGCGGCGGGCGCAACGTTTCATCTCTGGAAGATCTACCAGCTCTACTCGAACGCCGATGGCAGCGTGCAATACATCATGTTCGAAACCCAGGTCGCGGGCCAACAGTTCGTCCAGGATCACTTCGTGGTCACGCAGCAAGGGCAGACCAACCACGAGTATATGTTCCCGAAGGATCTTCCCGGCGATTCCTTGAGCCGTAACTTCCTGATCGCCACCCAGGGATTCGCCGATCTTGGCGTCCTCACGCCTGACTACGTGGTTCCCAACGGATTTCTGTTTCTGCCGGACGGCGTCGTGGCATTTCTCGGTGCCGACGCCTTGGACTATGCCGACCTGCCCACCGACGGAGTGCGGTCCCTGAACCGGGCGGGCCAGATAAACAGCAATAACTGGCCGACCAATTATGCCGGTGATTCCGCAAGTCTCACCGCCCCCGTTCCGACCAAGCGGGATCCGCCGACGGCAACCGCCGCTGTGACTGGGCCGATCACCGGCCGCACCCTAAGCGTCACCATGACCCCGCCGGCGAACGCCCTCAATCTGAATGGCAGCGTATTCATTGCCGCCTGGCTGCCGCCCAGCTTGGGCAGCGGCATTCTTCTCATGTCCTCGAGCGGCGGCTGGACTCCTTTCACTTCATGCAACGTCGCTCCCGAAGCGCAGAGCGGACCGCTCAGAGCGACTCACCAACTACCGGTGGTCGTCGCTCCGACAGACCTGTCGGCACTGCGAGGCACCCTGCTTTTCGCCGCATACGGGATCGGCGCAACCGTCGCCGCGGCCTGCACTGACATGGTCAGCAATCTGACGATTTCCCTGGCAAACGTCCTCAACTGAGCTGAGCTGAGCGGCGAGCTCAAACAACGCAAACAGCGACCGGCCGTCAGACCACCTTGACGGTATGCATCATGCCAAGATCTTCATGCACCAGGATATGGCAGTGCAGGACGAAGAGCCCCTTGAAATCCGTGAAGCGATGCCGGATGGTAACCGTACCAGGGAAATCCGGTGCGCCTACATTCGGAATGTTGACCGTGTCGCGCCATTCGGGAACCGGAAGCGGGATGCCGTTGATGGCTATAACCTGAAACGGATTGATGTGAATATGGAACGGATGCACGGTATCGCTGGCGTTGCTTAAGGTCCATTCTTCAACATTTCCCAGAGCCACCGTATGGTTGATGACGGCGGGATCGAATGCGGCGCCGTTGATTTTGAAGGACGATGTGCCCGGCAGCGGGCCGCTACGCGGCAGCACTTGAAAGTCCAGGCTGCGCCGAGGCGCGTTGATTTCCGCCGCCAGAATATCCGGCAGACTGGCCGGAGCAGGAAGGTTGGTCGGCAGGGCCATCGTCACTGTTGTCGGGAGCACTTCCAGCAATCCCAGAACCGACGCAGGGATGGGTTGCGCTCCAGAATTGTCGACGGCCTGCAGGATGTTGTAGCTGCCGGGGGCTTTTCCAACGATAAGGATGTCGGCCCGATTCGCCGGGGCAAGCACGACAGGCTGGCTGGTGGTGCGCCTGGTCCGCAGCGTGATGCCGTCCAAGGCGAGGAGATGGATGTCATGGCCTTCAATGGATAACGGAATGGTCGAACGCGCGCTGGCGTTTATGACCCGGAGCCGCACGACTTCTCCGGAGAAGATGCTCAGCTTCGGGCGAACCTGCCCATTCACGGTGAGGATTCGGTTCGCCTGAAGGAACACATCCCCGGTAAAGTCCGGGGTCTTCCCCGTTGCCGGGTCGATATTCAATTCATTGATCAGAAATACCAGATCGCGCGCGGCGGCGATTTCCGGCAGCTCGTCCAGCCCACCGGCAATAATGAGCGCTCCGCCCATGCCACCCAGACTCTGCATCGAGGAAGATCCGTGCTGGTGCGGGTGATACCAGAAGGTCCCCGCCGGATGATCGGCCGGAATGTGATATTCATACTGAAACTTCTCGCCCGGCGGAATTTCGACGAATACGTTGTCCGAATTTCCGGAAGGCGAAACATGCAATCCGTGGGTGTGCAGGTTCGTCGTATTGAAATGATGCGGAATATTGACGTTGGCCGGAATCGCGTCGGTATTCGCCGGTAACTGGTTGTCGATCTTGATTCGCAAGGTCTGGCCAGGGCGGCAGCGCAGCGTCGGACCGCCGATCATTCCTTCGTAGGTGCGGGTATTGACGATCTTGCCATCGACCGTGTTGGTGGCGAACTTCGTCACCAGCGTGGTGTCGAGAACGCCATCGGCGCCGGCACTGCGCAGCGGGGGCTGTATGAATTCCGGCGGGACCGGAAGCGCCGGCTCGGACGAGCCGGCAAAATCCAGGCAACCCCCGAGGATGGACGTCGCGCCCGTGGCAGCCAAGGTCTTCAACAGGGTCCGGCGAGTGACGCGTGTCCTGGGCACGATGAGGCTCTCCTGTAACAGTTGCGAGTCAGTTGCGCCAGACCCTGTCGTCTGAATCCTTTCTGCCGGCGTAAAGCCCGTCTGTTACTGCAGTTCCGGATTCTGCTTTACAACTTCTTCGCGGGTCAAACGGGGATACCAGCCGGCGAACATGTAGCTGTATCCTTCATTCTGCCATTTGGCGATGTCGATTACCGCAGCGGGGACGACCGTCGTGACGTCGTAGAAATCCTCCGGCTTGTATCCGCGAGACTTGGCTGCATTGGCGCAAATATGAATGGTGACGCCCGCATCGCGCAATTCCTTCAGCTTGCCGTACATGTCAGGGAAAGCCGCGCGATTCAGCCGCGAAAAGGCGTGCAATTCGTTGCCGTGCGCCACGATCACCAGGTGGGAACGCGGCGCGTCGCCATACTCCTTGATCGCTTTCAGGTGATTCAGAACATACCCGAATGCCGGTCCGGCATCGGTAGGCTTCGCGAAGTTGAAGTCGTACATTGCCTTCTGGGCCTTGTATGGCGTCGGGTCGAACCTGGAAGGATCCTCGGGCCCCGCCATCGCGCAATTGACCCACGCAAGTGCACACCCAAGGGCAGCTGAACGCATGAACGACATAAGATTCTCCCGGTAACGATGGCTCGCAACAGGGAGATGATATCAAAGCCCGGAGGCCTCCGGGTGATATACGTGGCCGGCGCCGCCCTCCCGAAGGACTTGCCCAAACTGAACCAGCGCGTCCGTGTGAGCGCCGCGTCAGTGTCCGGCGTATCCGCGCTCCTCCAGATCGAGGCGATCCTCCTCCAGCGCGACCGCCAGGTCGCGCTGAATTCCCATGCGCAGCAATGGCAAGAGCAGCCGCATCAATCCACGGACCGGCATGTCGACTTCGATCCGCACCAGCGTTTGGTCCGGCCCCTGCGACTCAAAGGTCTGCGTAAGCGTAAGCCCGACGTTGGTGCCGGACACGCTGCGCACAGTGGAGTTTCCGTCGGTGTGACGCTGCAGTTCATTCTCATCTTCCTGAAGCACACCAAAGACGCGGCGACGCCCGGTAAATCGACATCCGTCAGGCAACGGCCGAACATTGCTCACTTCGAGCGAGTTATGCACCCGGGTGCGCTCATGATGGGCCATATCCACGAACTGTGTCCGCACGACGGCTATCGGACGCGCGATGAGCTTTTCGCCCCGAACTATGATATTCGACATGCTGGGCCTTTCTGTACCTTGCTGCGTGCAATCATGAGGCTACGGTACGTTGTCGCGGACTGATCCCCTGCCGACCCGCGGCCCGCGCATTCTGCTGGCTCAATCAGGTCGCCGAGATCCGCGCGCATGAAAGGATGCTATTTCAACTGCCCGCGAATTTCGCCGCCCTTGTGCTCCGCGCTATGGACGTTGATATACAGTTCACCCGCCTTGTAGGCTTTATATTGAGCCTCATTCAGCTTCGCATTCGCAGGTACCACCCAGCCGTTATCGCCGCTCTTGGTCAATGGGATGATCACCGGACCATTGGCCCCTGCCGCGCCTTGGTGGATATGCGCCATGGTTCCCGCCACACCCGTGGTTGTAACGCCACCACTCACGGACATATCCGCATTCACCATGAGGGTGCCGCCGCCGGCCGCGGCGGTCTTGACTGCCGGAACTTCATGGTCGCCGCTCAACATGAGTTTGATTTCGTCACCCCAGGCGACGCCTGAAAACCCGGCGAGCGCGATGATGGTTGCGGCTGTCGTGCAAATGGTTACTATTGAATTTGATGTGCGAAAAGTTTTCATGATCGGTCTCCACTGGAAGTCTGCTGGGTTGCGCATCGCCTGCGCAGCGCAAGCATTCTATAATTGACAAACACTGTCAACTATTTATCTATGACCCGCCTGGATGCCGCTATTCCAGCCGACTCGGGCTATCCGGCAGAGTGAAGTAGGCTGTGGTGGCGCCGCGGCTTTCCTTGGCCTGTTCCAGTTCCTGGCGGGAAACGTTGCGCAAATGCACCTCATCCGGACCGTCCAGGAAATGCATGGCGCGGCCCCAGGTCCACAAGTACGCCAGCGGCGTGTCGGGCGACAGGCCCATGGCGCCGAACACTTGCATGGCACGGTCGACAACGCGCGTCTGCAGCCTGGCCGCGACCACCTTGATGGCCGAAACATCCACGCGCCCCGCCTTGTTGCCGAACTTGTCCAGTTTCCAGGCGGCGCGCAGCACCAGCAGGCGCGCCTGGTCGATTTCAAGGCGTGATTCGGCGATCCAGTCCTGGACATTGGAGAAATCCGCCAGGTACTTGCCGAAAGTGTGACGCTCCAGCGTACGCTCGCACATCAGCGCCAACGCCAGTTCGCACTGACCGACTGTGCGCATGCAGTGGTGGATGCGTCCGGGGCCGAGGCGCGCCTGCGCCATGGCGAAGCCCTGGCCTTCCGCGCCCAGGAGGTTGGCGGCCGGCACTCGCACGTCGCGGAACAGCAACTCGCAATGACCTTCGGGCGAATGATGCTGCATGATCGCGATATTGCGCACTACACTGACGCCCGGCGTGTCCAGCGGCACCAGCAGCATGCTGTGGTTGTTGTGTCTGTCGCCCTGTTCGTCGCTGCTGTCGCCATTGCGGCAGAGGACGATCAGGAGCCTGCAATCCGGATGGGCCACACCGGTGATGAACCATTTGCGCCCGTTGATCACATACTCATCGCCGTCGCTACGGGCGACGGTCTGAAGGTTGGTGGGATCGGACGAAGCGACGTCCGGCTCGGACATGGCGAACGCCGAGCGAATCTCCCCTTCCAGCAGCGGGCGCAACCACCGGCGGTTCTGTTCGGGCGTGGCGAAGAGGTGCAACAATTCCATGTTGCCGGTGTCGGGGGCGCTGCAATTGAACACTTCGGACGCCCACGGCAGGCGGCCCATGATCTCCGCCAGCGGCGCATACTCGAGGTTGGTCAGGCGCATGCCCGGTTCATCGTCACGCAGACCCGGCAGGAACAGATTCCACAGCCCCTCGGATTTTGCCAGCGCTTTCATATCGGCAAGGAACGGCGGCGGGTACACCCCGGCGGACACCGAGCGATGCCAACCGGCGTTGTAGGGCAGCACGTAGCGATCGATGAAATCGCCAAGGCGGTGCCGCAGTTCCTCTACCTTGGGGGAATACTCGAAATCCATTTCAGGCTCCCAACACCATCACCACGTCGTCCTCCTGGACGAACTCGCCGGGAGAGAAGTAGATTTCCCTCACCACGCCGACATTTTCCGCGATCAACGGAATCTCCATCTTCATTGATTCGATCAGGGCCAGTTCACGGCCGGCCGCAACGATCTGGCCCGGCTCGACCAGGATCCGGATCAGCCTGCCGCCGATGGTGGAACGTATCTCCATGACTATTCCTAGAACCCGGTCGGCCAGTTGGCGAGGCGCCGCTCGCCCATGCCGCCGTTCTTGCGGCAGGCATGCTCCAGCATGCGGCAGAGGAAGGCGCGCGTCTCGCGCGGATCGATGACGTCGTCGATGAGGTAGCGGCCGGCGGCCTTGTAGGGAGAGCTGTCGAAGCTCCAGCGCTCCAGCAGTGCTTGCCGCTCCTTCGCCGCATCGGCCGCCGCGGCGAGCTGGCGGCCATACACCACGTTGATGCCGACCTCCGGCCCGGTAAAATTGATCTCCGCGGACGGCCAGGCCACCACAGCGTCGGCGCCCATGGCCGGGCCCATCATGTTGCCGTAGGCGGCACCGATGCTCTTGCGGATCACCACCGACAGGCGCGGCACCGTGGCATGCGCGTTGGCCTGGTTCCACACCATGATCTTCGTCGGCATGCGCCGCTGTTCGGCGCGGCTGCCGACGGCGAAGCCCGGCGTGTCGTGGAGGTACACCAACGGGATATGGAATGAATCGCACAGGCAGGTGAAATCGATGGCCTTGTCGCACTCGTCGGGCCCGCCGGCGCCGGCGTTGCGCATCGGCTGGCTGGCGACGATGCCGACCACGCGCCCGCCCAGACGCGCCAGTCCAGTGATCAGGGCGCGGCCGAAAAGCGCCTTCAATTCGAAGAACTCGCCATCGTCTGCGATCAGGCGGATCACCCGCAGCATGTCGTAGCCACGGTTGCGCTGGGTCGGCACGATATTCACCAGATCGTCGAGACGACGCTGTGGATCGTCGCCGCAGGGCTTGACAGGCGGCGCTTCGCCGGCATGCGCCGGCAGGTAGGAGAAGCAATGGCGCAACTGGAGGATGGCGTCCTGTTCGGTTTCGGCAAAGGCGTCGGCCTGGCCGGTGGTCTCGGCATGCAGCTTCCAGCCGCCGAGTTCCTCGGCGCCGATCTGCTCGCCGGTGGCGATCTCCAGCATGCGCGGACCCGCCACCGCCATGCAGCTGCCCTTGGTCTGGACCACGAAGTCCGAGATCATCGCCACCCAGGTCGGGCCGCCGAAACTGTCGCCGAGGATCGCCGAGAGGATGGGCACGGCACGGTCGTGGCGGTTCCATGCCACCGGCATCATCGACAGGCTGATGCCATCGGAGCCCATGCCATCCGGCATGCGCAGCCCGCCGCCCTCGCCGAGATTGATGATCGGCATGCCCCGGCGCACCGCATAGTCGTGCAAAGCCAGCGCCTTGCGGAAATGCACCTGTCCTTCGGTGGCCGCGAATACCGTCTTGTCTGCGGCATTCACCGCCACCGGTCGTCCATCGATGCGGCCGATGCCGATCAGGATGCCGTCGCCCCAGGATTTTTCAGACATGCCCGGCATTTCCGAATGAGCCAGGCCGCCCAGCTCGCTGAAGCTCCCGGAGTCGACCAGTAATTCGACGCGCTGTTGCACGTTCAGCAAGCCTTCTTCGCGCCGCCGCGCCAGCTTGTCAGCACCGCCGAGTTCGGCGGCGCGCGCGCGACGTGCAAGCAGATCGTCGATCTCGGCCTGCAGGCCGAAAGGATTCGACTGTTCGGGCGGGTCTTGCGCCGGGTTCATGGCATGGTCATCGCGCTGTGTTCCGCTATGCGAATCTTGGTTTCATTATTTCTACCCGCATGATATCTTCTTGGCGATCAACTTGCACCCGTCCGGAGGAATTCATGCACGATTTTCGCGACAAGACCGCCGTCATCACCGGGGCCGCCAGCGGCATCGGCCTCGCCCTGGCACAGCGCGCCGCCCGCGAAGGCATGCGGCTGGTGCTGGCCGACATCGAGGGCGAGAAGCTCAAGGCCGCAGCCGCCACGCTGGGCGTCGCCGCCGACCGCCTGTCGCTGCACACCCTGGATGTAAGCCGCGACGACGACATCGGCAATATGGCCGACGACGCGTTTCGCCGCTTCGGCGAAGTGCACCTGGTCTGCAACAATGCCGGCGTCGGGCTGACCCGCGTGACCTGGGAGCACTCGCTGAAGGATTGGGAATGGGTGCTCGGCGTCAACCTGTGGAGCGTCGTCCACGGCATCCGTCACTTCGTGCCGCGCATGCTTAAGCAGGCCGGGGAAAGCCACATCGTGAACACCGCCTCGGTGGCGGGCCTGCTGTCTACACCCGGCATGGCCGCCTACAACGTCAGCAAGCACGCCGTGGTGACGCTCTCGGAGACCCTCTACTCGGAACTTGCCGCCTTGAAGTCCCCGGTCGGCGTCTCGGTACTGTGCCCGGCCTGGGTGCCGACCGCCATCCACGAGTCGGGCCGCAACCGCCAGGATCGTTTCGGCAAGCCGAACCAGGCATCGGAAGTCTCCCGCGGCTACGAGGAGCGCATGGGACTGGCCATCAAGTCCGGCCGCAAGACCGCCGACGACATGGCCGACGCGGTGTTCGAGGCGGTCAAGGAAAGGCGCTTTTACGTGATTCCCCACCGCAAGATCAACAATGCCATTCAACTGCACATGGACGACATCATGCAGCAGCGCAATCCGACGCCGCTCGAATAGGAACACTCATGAAAGCACTCTTATGCACCGCCTTCGGGCCACTCGACCAACTCAGCGTTGAGGAGGTCGCTTCACCCAGACCAGGACCGAGACAGGTCCTCATCGACATCAAGGCCGCCGCCCTGAATTTCCCCGATGCGCTGATGGTGCAGGGCCTGTATCAGGTCAAGCCGCCGCTGCCGTTTTCTCCCGGCTCGGAGTTCGCCGGCGTCATCATCGAAGTCGGCGCCGACGTGAAACGCTTCAAAGCGGGTGACCGGGTGATTGCCGCCGGCCTCGGCGGGTTCGCCGAAGAAGGGGTGTCCGACGAGGAGCGCGTCATGCTCCTGCCGCCGGGCATGGACTTCGAAACCGGAGCCTCGTTCGTCCTCACCTACTGCACCTCGCTGCACGGCCTGCGCGACTGCGGCCGGCTCCAGGCCGGCGAAACGCTACTGGTGCTGGGCGCCGCCGGCGGCGTCGGCGTCGCGGCCGTGGAAATCGGCAAGGCCATGGGCGCCCGCGTCATCGCTGCCGCGTCGAGCGACGCCAAGCTGGCGCTGTGCAAGCGGCTCGGCGCCGACGAGACCATCAATTACGCCGCCGAGAATCTGCGCGACCGGATCAACGAGCTGACCGGCAAGCACGGCGTCGACGTAGTCTACGACCCGGTCGGCGGTCCCTACACGGAGCCCGCCGTGCGCGGCATGGCCTGGGGCGGGCGGCTGCTGGTGATCGGCTTCGCCGCCGGCGATATTCCGAAAATCGCGATCAATCACCTGCTGCTCAAGGAGCGCTCGCTGGTCGGCGTGTATTGGGGAGATTCGGTCCGCCACAATCCCCAGCAGCACTTCAACAACGTCAAGCAACTGGTCGAGTGGTTCGCCGAGGGCAAGGTCAAGCCGGTGATCAGCGA
>Ga0163199_1000749_pt1 | contig 20334 bp, 19 predicted proteins | sample PL_2010_150m_FD_113537 | JGI IMG/M metagenome (GOLD analysis project Ga0163199, IMG submission 113537) | Freshwater microbial communities from Powell Lake, British Columbia, Canada to study Microbial Dark Matter (Phase II) - PL_2010_150m | ecosystem: Environmental > Aquatic > Freshwater > Lake ...
CGGTGGCCACCGAGAACACGTTGCAGACGAACAGCTCGGACACAAACTTCTCGTAATCCGCGTTTACCTGTACGTCACCATCCACCCAGCTGATGCACTTCTTGACCGGCGCTTTGGCTTCAGTCAGCACCAGCGGCAGGCCGTTGACCAGCAGCACCAGATCGGCACGGCGTTCGGTGGGCCCGGCGCGGTAGGTGTACTGCTGGGTGACGACGTACTGGTTTAGCGTCAGATCGTCCAGGTCAATCAGGCGCACCGGCACATGCTGGTTGTTGTCGACGCACGGCATGGAGCGTTCACCACGCATCCAGGCCGTCATCTCTTCATTGGCGCGGATCAGTCCGTCGGAGCGCACCGACAGCACAATGGCGCGCAGCCTGTAGAGCACTTCATCGGCACGGTCATGCTGGGCGGCGATCTCCGGGTTCAGGCGAATCAGCGCATCACGCAGCCAGGACTCGACCAGCACTTCCTGAATCTGGCGTGGCACTTCCGCCGGTGCCTTGTAACGCCAGCCGATGCCTTTTGGACTGGTGCCATAACTGGCCTGAGGCTCCCGCGCGACATTGGCGGGAACCGTCTTTACGGGGCCTGCGAGCAGGTCGCGAACATAGGCTTCGACGGTGTTGGATTCGTTGAAAACTGCCATTCGGTTTACTCCATGGATAGTGCCGTGAGATGAGCAGCGCGGCGCATCTCGTGTGTCATATCCAGCCTGGTCGATAGCCAGCGCTCTGTCGTTTCGATTGTTTTGAGTTGATCAACCAATCCTTTCTGCACTTCGAGAGGTGGAACAGGGATAGGGAAACTCTTTAGGAGACCGCAACTTAGCGCATGCTGGTTCGTGCCCTGTGACCAATGGCGCAGTGCCTCATAACTTGATTCCAACAGATAAAACAGATACCAAGGGTCAAGCGCCTTTCCAGGCACAACCGCACCGAAGTTTTGATTGATGCACGAGTCAATAGTTAACATTGCCGCTCGTCCTCGTGTCTGGCCCTCACCAATCATGGCAACCAGAGTTGCGTCTGCTGGGATTATTGTCAGTGGACATTCCACCAACGCCTTTTCTGTGATGAACTCATCCGCAGCAATGATGATTCTGTCGTTCACTTTGCCTGTAGGAAGCCAAGGAATCGATCCCTTCCAATAGTCATCCCGAGCCCGTCGCGGAGTTGAACCATTTCTGATGTCAGCAACCGCACCCATTTTTATTTTTGGATATTCAAACGTTGAGAAAGCATCTAAAGCCAGGGACTTCCTAAGCTTTGTCACCGATTTAAATGCACAGAGAACAGCCTCAGACTGATCCTCAACGGAAGAAAGAAGACGCACTGCCCTTTGCTGATCTTCCATCTGCGGCAGCACAAAATCAAAATCAGCCAAGCTCGTCCAGTTTGTGCGCGGGCTCAGTGAACCTGCCGATGTTCCCACAGCGTGATCAAAAAATGCATCGGTCTGGCAAATGAACGGCAGCAACTCAGGCATCAAGACCTGTGCATCCTTGGTCTCCATCACATAGATGTCGCCTGAACACACGCCCGAAAAATCTGCTACCGCAACCTTGCGCTGGTAGGCACGACGCTTGCCAAATAACACCTGTCCGGGTCGGAAAAAGCTGGTGAAAGTAACGCCATCGGCCACATTGCCCCAATTGCGAATGCGCAATTCGCCTGGTTCCAAGTGCTCCAGACCAACGTACCGCTCCACGCCTTCAGCCAGCGGATCAGTGCAACGCGCCTTGGACAGCCGTACCACGTCGCCAAACTTCACCTTGCGCCAATCCGGCTTTATTTGTTTTTCAGCCATGGCCGCCTTTCCTCTTCCGCCATGCGGCGAACTCGGATGGGCGAATTCGGTAACGGGCAAAGTTGCCCTCATGCAGACTGTCAAGTTCGGTACGGACGAGGGCGATAAAGCGCTGCCGGTCCGCCTCGGGGAGATGGTCGTTTGCCCAGGTCTCGACGAATGGCGTCATGTCGGATGAGTCCTGCCGTACCACGGCGCCGACCACTTCGAGAAGTGGGGCACGATAGCGCAGGCGGAACGGATCGGGTTCGCCCAGTTCCTCCCGCTGCGAGAGGTAGCGTTTGACGGAACGCTCGTAGCCCCAGATATAGATGTCGCGCAACAGCTCGATCCGATTGAGTTCATAGACTCCGAGCAAGCCTTCTACATAGCTCTGGGTTGGCACATCGATAAACGACAGCGGGCAAAGATTGTGTTTGATCAGTGGAATGTTGGCGGCCAGGCGGGCCACCCGTTTGTTGACGTCTTCGAAAGCTTGCAGATAAGACAAATGCACCAGGGCAAAAAAGGACTGTTCGAAGGGGTCGTCGATGCCGGTGGCGATTTCGAGACAACGCTGAAAATACTCCTCCAGCAATTGCGGGGTGGCCAACGGTGTGTAGACCGAACGGCCAATGCCCACCGGTATCTGGCGGATGCGGCCACAGGCGGCGGGGTTGGCGAGCAGGTTGTCGCTGAGCAGGGCGTGCAGGTTGAGCACCGAATAAGAGTCGAAACCGAGGTCTGCGACCGATTCGACAAGAAACTCTATGGCCTGCTTGTGGTTCAGGATCATCTGGGTCTCAAAGGTGTTTTTCCCCTCGGCGGCCTGGCCGAAAGCGATCAGGCGCTCGGTTTCCAGCAAGGAGTAGGTATTGCCCTCCAGATGGCTCGATGCCCAGGACAGGTCGATCAACAGCCGCCCAAGAAGCTGACGGGCAAGCGTGCCGGCGGGCAATGCGCCTTGATGCGCGCGGCCGATGCGATGCAGTTGATCACGAGTGGCTTGGTCGAGATAGGGACCGGCGTGCGGATAAGAGAGCAGAAATTCGCGCTGATAGCCGACCGGCTCACGGCTTTGTATGGGGCGCAGCACGGCGTTGCGTACCTCGCTGCCGAGCGCCGAGAGGGGAATGGGCGATGCATCTTCGATGGCGGTGTGCTCGGTCGCGATGGGGCGATAGACCCGGCCTTTGAGCACCCCGGCGGCGGTGATGCGGCCGTTTTCGATGAGCAGGGTGAGTCGTCGTTGCAGCGACCGACGGTGGATCACATGTCCCGACGCTGCCAGCGACGCTTCCAGTTCGGCCATGCCTACCCCCTTGGGAAAGGCCGACACTTGCCGCTCGATCGAGATCAGGTCTTGCTCTGGAACTTCTTTAGGCATGGCGGTTTATGTGTCGCAAATCACTATATATACGACATATTAACTTTTATTTGGCGTGAAAACGGGTTTATTTGGCACGATATCGAGGTATCGCGCCACAACGTCATCATCTTTTCAAACCATCGAGGGCATCAACCAAGGCGTCCATTTGTTGCCAGAACGCGCGGCCATCGGCTTGCCATTGCGCCCACGCAGCGAGCAGCGTTGCGGGTTGTGTGCCGTCGGCGCTGTTGCCAGTGGTTTGTCGTTTCACGTACAGGGCAATCGACAGGTTGGCACCGTTGGCGACGATCTGCCTGGCCGTGGCCACTTCAGTAAAGCCGGCCTCGGCGCGGAAGGCACGAAAGGCACTCAAGATGCGATCCTGGTGCATGGGTGTGAGAAAGCTCTGGGCACGCTCGCGTGTGACCTGGTTCAAGGCGTCGATGAACAGTACCTTGCCCTTGCGCGCCGCCGGTTTGCGCCGGTTGCAAACGACCACGCATGACTCCATCGGGGAGTTGTAGAACAGGTTAGGTCCCAAGCCAATGACGGCCTCGACCCAGTCCTGCTCAATCATCTTGGCGCGCATGGCCTGCTCTTCGTTGCGGAACAAAACGCCATGTGGCCAAAGCACCGCGCAGCGCCCCTTGGCGGTCAGGCTGGCCAGAATGTGCTGCTGAAACGCGTAGTCGGCCCGGCCTTGCGGTGGCGTGCCCAGAAAGTTGCGACCCCATTTGTCCTGCGTCCAGGCCTCGCGATCCCATTGCTTGATGGAATACGGTGGATTGGCCAGGATCACGTCGAACTTGCGCAGGCGGTCACCTTCAATGTGCCGGGGGTCGGCCAGCGTGTCGCCACGGATGATGGCGAAGTCTTCAACACCATGCAGGAACAGGTTCATGCGCGCGATGCTTGACGTGATCAGGTTGCGCTCTTGCCCATAGAGCTTGAGCGTGCGGTACTCGCCGCCGGAGCGTTTGACCTCGTCCAGCGCAGAAATCAGCATGCCGCCAGTGCCACAGGTGGGATCGTAGATCGACTCGCCGGGCTGGGGGCTGAGCAGTTGCGTCATCAAGTGGACGACGGTGCGGTTGGTATAGAACTCCGCCGCCGTGTGGCCGGAGTCGTCTGCAAACTTCTTGATCAAGTATTCGTAGGCATTGCCTAACTCGTCCTCGGGCACGCTGGCAACGGACAGCGTCTGGGTGGAGAAGTGCTCGATCAGGTTCTTCAGTGTTTCGTCGGGCAGGCGCTCGCGGTTGGTCCAGGGTGCGTCACCAAAGATGCCATCCAGCATGTCGGGGTTGGCCGACTCGATTGCGCGCATGGCGCGTTGAATGGCGGCACCCACGTTCTTCGGGGTCTGGCGCACATCGTTCCAGTGCGCGCCGTCCGGAATCTGAAAGCGGTGGTTTTCTGAGAACTTGGCATACGACAAGTCGCCGCCCGTGTCCGCGACAGCCGCTTGGTACTCTTCGTCCCAGACGTCGGCTACGCGCTTGTAAAACAGCAGCGGAAAAATGAACTGCTTGTAATCGCCAGCGTCAATCAGGCCGCGCAGCAGCACAGCGGCACCCCAGAGGTAGCTTTCGAGTTCTTGTTGGGTGATGCGTGTGCTCATTGCAGCCAGCCTCCTTCAGCCATCACCGTAGCCAGCCGGGTTTCGGCTTCACGGCAGCGGGTGAGTGCATCCTTGAAAGCCGCGATAGCCTCCGGCAGCGGTGGAATGTCTTCCTGCAAGGGAGGCAGCACATAACGCGAAATGTTGAGCGTCCAGTCTTCGGACTTGACGTCGTCCAGACTGACGATGCGCACAGCATCAGGCACGTCCTCGAATCTCTCGAACCAACGCTGAATTTCCAGCGCCTGCTCAGGCTCCAGATAGTTCTGCGCACGGCCACGCCGGAACAATCGGGATGCATCGGCAATCATGATCTGCTTGCGCCGCTTCACGGGCTTCTTCTTGCGCAGCACCAATATGCAGGCCGCCAGCCCCGTGCCATAGAAGAGGTTGGGCGCCAGGCCGATGACGGCTTCCACCAAATCCATCTCTAGCAGCTTCTGACGTATCGCGCCTTCTGCACCTTTGCGGAACAGTGCGCCCTGCGGAAGCACGACTGTCATGCGCCCTTTGACCTCAGCCATCGACTTGACCATGTGCTGCACCCAGGCGAAGTCACCAGAACTGGACGGCGGCAGACCGGCGAAATTGCGGCCAAAGGGATCGTTGATCCACTGCTCTTCACCCCATTTTTCCAAAGAGAACGGTGGGTTAGCAATAACGCAGTCGAAATTGGCCAGGCGGTCACCATCGAAAAACGCCGGGTTGCGCAGGGTGTCGCCGCGCACAATCTGAAAATCCTCGATGCCATGGAGGAACAAGTTCATCCGCGCGATGGACGATGTGGTGAGGTTTTTCTCCTGGCCAAAGAGCTTGCCCCAGAGTCGCTTCACGTCGCCATGGGTGTCTTTCACGTGCTGGACGGCAGCGAGCAACATGCCGCCGGTACCGCAGGCGGGGTCGTAGATGGTCTCGCCCTCACGCGGGTCAAGCATCTCGATCATTAGCCGAACCACACTGCGCGGCGTGTAAAACTCACCTGCCTTTTTGTTGGTGGCATCGGCAAATTTCTTGATCAGGTACTCGTAGGCATCACCGAGCAGATCGGAGTTGACGTTGTGGTTGCCGAACGACAGCTTGGAAAAGTGCTCAATCAGGTCCTTGAGCAGGGGGTCAGACAGCCGGTCCTTGTTAGACCACTGGGCATCGCCAAAAACGCCATACAGAGAGTCCGGGTTAGCCTTTTCGATCTCCCGCATCGCGTGTTGCAATGCGGTGCCGACATTGATGGCCTTGGTGCGGACGTCGTTCCAGTGGCAGTTCTCCGGGATCTGAAAGCGGTGCGACTCCGGAAACCAGGCAAGCTGCTCATCACCGGTTTCGTCAACGATCTCCTGGTACTCCTCATCCCACACGTCGCAGATATGCTTAAAGAACAGCAGCGGGAAGATGTAGGTCTTGAAGTCGGCCGCATCCACGGGCCCGCGAAGGATGTTGGCGGATTCCCATAGGTGGCTTTCAAGCTGCGTCAGCTTGATTGGTTGGTCGTTCAAATGTCTATCCTTATTCCTCGGCGCCACGATCAACGTCTTGGGCGTTTCTCGTTTCGCTAATCAATCTTCCGGTATTCTGACCGGAGAGGACATTACATTTATTCGTTTTTCGCCTTTTTGTTCGATTTCTCGCAATCCTGATTCAGCCAATTCCCAAGGCAAGCGCCGTCCCAGGGCTCGCATGCGCTGATATGCACCGCGCGCCACATTTACACTGATTTTCCCCGTTCTCGCCATCTCATTGACAAGCCAAAGCGTACCGCGCACCTCGACGTTTTCAGTATCAGCGGCAAATTTCAAGTCTTTGTCACCAGTCAGGAGGGGGCAATCTTCCTTGGCCGCAAGAACCAGTGCAAACAAATCGTTGCGACTGGGTCGCGGATATTGGGCGGCCAATTTGGCCACTCGCATTACCAGCGCTTCATCAAGTTCTCTTGCGGCGAGACCCATTTCGAGCAGATGGCTATGTCGTTCTTCCAATTCCTCGTAAAAAAGGATGTCAGGAACAACAAATTGAAAGTCGAGACTGAACATGGGGGCGATGAGCCCGCCAATCTCGATATCAATCAGGATGTTGGCATCACTGATGAGCAGCAACATCGCCGCCCTCCAGAGCACGAATCGTCTGGAAAGAAGTCAGCGATATCTTCATGAGCTCCGCAGCTTTCGACTCGCCGATGTAGTCCTCGGCCAGTGCGTGGAAAACCATTTGTTCAAAGATATGGGCCTTCTCGGCAGGGTATCGTCTTCCTGGCTCGGTGAGGTGCCACCCCTTTATTCGGAACAACTTCGCCTGCTCGTCTCGCCACGCCGGAGAGACAATGCCGAGATCGCGTGCTCGGTAAAGGATGCCAGCCATGCTCAGGCCAAACTCCTCCTTCAGTAGCGCCAGTTCCTTGGGTTCGATGTAGCTGCGGTGAGCGCCGAGCTCCTGCTCGACCGACTTGCGAGGAATCAGAAAAGCCCCGGCAAACCGGTTGCAGGCAATTTCCTCGTCAATATTGGCTGCCAGTCGGCCTGCCAACATCAAATGACCGAGTTCGTGCGCAAGCGTGAAGCGTTGACGGTCACCAGGCCAGTTACTCCCCACCACGATGATTGGCATTTGATGGACAGTGGCAGCCAAGCCATCGAACTTCGGGTCCGAGTTGGCATCGATCATGAAAACGCGGATGCCATGAGTCTCCAGAACATCAATCAGATCCGGAATCGGGTCATAGCCTAGATCCCAAGCTTTACGAACCACCTCGACGGCGCGCTCAATCTGGGCCAGGTCGGTGATCTCAGCCAGCAATTCACGAACTGGAGCAAATGGCACGCCCGGAGGTTTAGGGAACAAGTTCTCCAACTCGATCCGGCGCTCAATCTGATCGATAACTTCGTGCTCGATTGCTTCCAGGCGTTTTTTGGGCAGTGAACTGCGCTTGCGGTACTCAATTCGGTCCAGCACAATGGTTTCCGGACGAAAGAAATACTCGGTGCGCACATTGAGCGATCGAGCCAGCTTAAGTAGCGTGGTTGAGGTCGGTGCGGATTGCTCGTCCTCGTACTTCTTGATGGCGGCGTGGGTAAGTCCGACCTTGGCGCCCAGATCACGCAGCGACAATCCAGCCGCCTTTCGGGCTCGGTGCAGACGTTGACCGATCATGACATCATCTCCTTTAACGGTTTACAGTTTGGTAAATTATAATGACATTTGTAAACCGCAGTCCAGGCCCATCTGCGATTTTCAGGACCTCTGCTCAGGCAAGGGCCTGCCTGACTTGGTGGCCTAGGGAGCATTGATATGGCAACAAAGCATTTTCCGAAAGGCCTTGACGGCCGCATGCGTGACCAGAACGGTGAGATTCGTCAGAAGCGCAGTGATACCGAAGTGAAGACATTGCGCAAGACCTATGGCGAAGATTTCGCCAAGGGCTATCGGTCTGACGCCCATCTGGGCACTGTACTAAAACGAGAAGGCGTGGGCAGTCTGGATCAGTTGCTGAAGAAGTAGTTGTTCTGGTGCCAGCCCGACGGGATAGAGGTCAAAACGCACATGCTGCTGTCAATGCCGTTGGGTAGCATTGCAGAAGTACGTCAAACAATTCATCAATGAGGTCCGAGCGGTTCATGGGAGCTATCGTCGCTTGGGAAACTCCGCGCATGGCTTACGGAATGACTGTTATGTGGGTGGAGCTGACCGTGGCTGGGAAAATGCCGCTGGCGGGACCCGACCATCAAGAGACGTTCAATATTTTTCTCCAAAGCGGCCGTTCAGCAGGCCGAGCGCTCTGCAGCAGTCAGTCGCCATTGAACTGGATGTCCAAACGCACAGTCACTGGGCGCTAACGTCAGGTTCGGATAGGCCAGGCATCCCCAGTTTCTTCAACTTGTCGGCTAGCGTCGCCGGCGACAGCGCGCCAAGATGCGTCTCGACCAGCCGACCGCTTGCGTCATAAAACAAAGTCGTTGGCAGAGCCATTGGGCCCAGTTGCTCTCCCAACTTCTTGCCGGGGTCTAGCAACACATTGGCAACAACCAACTGACTGGCACCGAGGAATTTTTGCACGGTGAATGCGACCTCGCCCTGGTCCACGAAGACGAAGCACACACCCGAAATTTGTTGCTGTGCCTTGGCCAGTACCGGCATTTCACGACGGCAGGGTGGACACCAGGTGGCCCACAGGTTGACAACCAGTGGTCTGCCCTGCGCCAACGCGGCCAGGCTTTGCGGCTTGCCTTGCAAGTTAACGAACTCAACGCCGTCAAGATCCGACAGTGCCGGGCCGGTGTTGAGTCGCATCAATGCGGGCGACACGCCCCAGGCCAGGCTGCCTGCGAGCAAACCAAACAGCAGAGGCCCGCGCAGCGCGTCGCGTCGCCAACCTTGCCAAAGGGCGACAGCAATGGCTGTTGAGACGCCAGCCCAGGACGTAAAACCACCGTCGCGGATGTCGAGAATGGTCCAAGGCGCATCGCTGTAGTGTTCAAACCATATGGCGACAAAGATGATGCGCCCGACCAGAGCGGCCGCCAAGAGCATATCGGTCAGGGTGCCGGTGATGCCGACCTGCTGGCGCCGCCCAATCAAATGGCCAACCAGCGCAGCAATACCAGCGCAAACTAGCAGTACAACCCATTGGGTTGCCACCGCAAAAGGCCCGACACTGGTGGCGATTGGGCTCACGTGTTGATCCAATGTGGTGACGCTTGAACGTGCTTCACTTGGTGCAAACCATCACAATTAGCGCGGATCGCCCATGGTGCGTCTAGCCCAGCAATTTGCTCCAAGTACCGATGTTGTGAACGTTCAGGTAACCATTCTTTCGTAGTACCAGTTTTGCCATTCCACTTCTTGTCCCGCTTGCACAGCAAAGAACGACCGGGGAAGACTTTGGGATCTCCCGGAGCCTGCTTCCCAATTCCTGAAGTGGGATGCTAATTGTTCCGGGAGCATTCCCGCTTGCAAACTCCCCAGCTGATCTGACGTCGACAAACGTGGCGCCGTCCCTCTTAAGTTCTGGAAGCATGGCAGCGACTCTTTTTGAATTCCACCCCTTGTAAGCGAACCAGAGCGCCAAAGCCATGAATGGCCAGTAATTTTGGGAAAGGTCCAAAAAGTTCATATAACACCTTGTGTAGGTTGCTCAATGCTTGGGTTGATGCTATTAACAAGTCTGCCCAATGAGACGGCTACGACTTCCCCCTCCTGCAGCGGTCGCCACGGCTCATCCGAAAGCGGTACGCTGGCTATTAGAACAACTTCCTGATAACCCTGCGCCACGGCTAAACCGGCCGCTTCGAAACGGTCAGCCTCGTGACAACATTGTCGCGACAACAGGAACAAACCAGGCGGTTCGATCTTGCCGCTGGCGACCTGTATGCGCCGATGACCATGGGCAAACAAAACTTCGCCGTCGGCATACAGGAAATTTGCCGGGCCGAGTTCCCGGAGGTCTTTGGCATAGGCGGTGACGACGGCCAGTCGATCTTCGATTGACGGTGGGGCAGATGCGTTGTGCCACAGGCCCTGCATCCGCGCCATCAGCGCGCAAAAGGCGTGCTCGGAGTCGGTTTCGCCCACTGGCCTGAAACGGTCCAGCGAGAACTTCTGATTTAGCGCAATGCCTGGCAAGTGGCCGTTATGCGCAAACAAGTGTGTGCGGCCCGTTAGTTCACGTACGAAGGGCTGAGTATTGGCCAACATTACTTGGCCCAGCGTAGCGCGCCGGATATGCGAGATCGCCAGAGTGGTGCTCGGCCCCTGTGCTTCAAGCAGTTGCACCAGGGCGCTGTCACTGGCGGCGCCCGGCTCCCGAAACAGGGCAACGTCATTCCCTTGGTAAAACCCAGCACCCCAGCCATCACGGTTGCTTTTGCCCGGCGCGCTGTGGGCCGCCAGCGCTTCCAATGAAATGGTCAACTGCGTTGCGCGTTGGCTCGATATACCCAGAAGTTCACACATGTGGTTTAAGCATTGGTGTCGGGGTTTCTTGATTTAACACGATGTGCAACATAGCGCGTAAGGTGCGCGGAGCCTTGATGACCGCTTCCTTCATCCAGATGAGCCTCACCTTCCCATGCCAGGACCTCATCCAGAATCACTTCTGGTTGCGCTGCAAGGTCCGACCGGATCATGTCGATCGTATAAAGCAGGGACTCGTCTTTAGGCCCGCCACTGCTGTATCCCAATTGCAGCGGATGAAACGCTTCAAGAATAAACCATCCGCCAGGTCGCAGTGCTGAAGTGAGCCGCTGGTGCGCGATGTGCCGCCAACTTTCGGGAAGATGAACGTAGGTTAGGACGACAGCATCAAAACTGTCGGGTGTGGGGACCCAATGCTCAAGATCGGCCTCAATGAGTGCTACGGCAACACCATTTTCTGCCGCTAGCCGCGATGCCTTGTCCAAACCTACCCTGGAATTGTCTACCGCAGTAACGTGATGTCCACGCCGCGCCAGCCACACGCTGTTGCGGCCTTCTCCGTCTCCTGGCAACAAGACTTCGCTGCCAGGGTGAAGGTGGGCGGCCTGATTGCGCAGAAACCAGTTTGCCTGTGTGCCGTACTTGAAGTCCGGCGTTGAATACTGTTGATCCCAGAATTTCATGGTTGCCAATGAGAAAAATAGCATTTAATTTCTTGACAGCAGATATTATATAAGCGTAGACTGATATAAATTCTCCTATCGGATTGTCGATGGTCACGCAAGACATTGTCTGCATGTCGAACTTTCGATTGAAGTTTCGGAAAGCCAGAACCTTGATCAAGGAAGTTAAGTCATGACACGTCAATTATTCATCCGCCTGTTTGCCGCGTTTGCCTTGTCGTCGGCAGCATCTTTGGCACTTCCGGCGTACGCGCAGGATGAGCCTGCAGATAGCTTGATCAAACGCCTCTCCGTCGAAGTTCTTGACAGCATCAAGGCTGACCCAACGCTACGAAGCGGCGACGTGTCCCGGATTATTGCCCTCGTCGATTCAAAGCTGATGCCAGCCATGAACTTCAAGCGCATGACGGCCGCAGCGGTGGGTCCGACCTGGCGGCAAGTTTCGTCCGAACAGCAAAAGCGATTGCAGGAAGAGTTCAAGATTCTTCTGGTGCGCACGTACGCCGGCGCTGTGACACAGGCCAATGACCTCAGCTTCACGGTCAAACCGCTGCGTGCGTCTATAGATGACAAGGAAGTGGTGGTTCGGACCGAAGTTAAAGGCCGGGGTGACCCCATCCAGCTTGATTACAGGCTGGAGCGAACGCCTGGTGAAGGGGCCGGCTGGAAAATTTATAACCTCAATGTCATGGGCGTGTGGCTGGTGGAAACCTACCGCAGTCAATTCGCACAAGAAATAAGTTCCAAAGGCGTCGACGGTTTGATCGAGAAATTGGCAGATCGCAACAAAAGCAATGCCAAAAGGGGTTGAAACCACTACTGCCCGCCTGTGAATTACAGCCGATACTGAGTCAGTATCTTCAACAATGCATGCGCAAGGCCTACCCTTGCAGGAAACGTAGCACCCCCAGAATGCTAGTCAACCCTATCTCTTTACCGGACAGGTATTCAAACCGAGCAGCGTATAAAGTGGGCACATGCCAAGCGCGCCAGTGGCCAATGGGACGATACCGATCCAGCCCCACATGCCAATATTGCCACTCAGGGTCAAGCCTAACAACACCAAGCCTGCAACAACTCGCAAAATTCGGTCAAGACCGCCTTCGTTTGTCTTCATGAAATCTCCTGAAAATGATTTGCGTAGGATATTTGACATGGCCATTGTGACAAGATTTTTGGAGACAAGTTGGTCGAGGTATTTACCCTTGCTTTTTCACCGCCTTGTAAGACTGCCACAAGCTGTACGCCAACAAGGAAAATCCGGCACAATTTATTGCCGTACGTGCTTTGCTTCACTGATGACAAGAGGTACGCAGTAGTTAAAACCCGCCAAATTAAATTACATAACAGGAGACAAAAAATGGCACATATCGTTATTCTGGGCGCAGGCATCGGCGGCATGCCAACGGCCTATGAGCTTCGCGAGAAGCTTGGCTCATCGCATCGCATCACGGTCGTCAACGCAATCGACTACTTCCAGTTCGTTCCCTCGAACCCCTGGCTCGCCGTGGGCTGGCGAGAGCGCGACACCATCACGTTCCCAATTCGTCCCTACCTTGAAAAAAAGAAGATTGACTTTGTTGCGCAGCGTGTCCTGAAAATTGACGCGACGGGTAACGCCCTGGAACTGCAGGATGGCAGCCGCCTGGAATACGACTACCTGGTGATCACTACGGGTCCGAAACTCTCGTTCGAGGAGGTGCCAGGAAGCGGCCCAGAGGCCCATACGCATTCGATCTGCACGGTGAACCATGCTGAGAAGGCATGGGGGGACTATCAGGAGTTTCTGAAGAACCCCGGCCCTGCTGTGGTCGGCGCCATGCCGGGCGCCTCCTGCTTTGGCCCGGCCTATGAATTCACTTTCATTCTTAATACCGACCTCAAGCGGCGCAAGCAGCGCAACAAGGTACCCATCACTTTTGTTACCAGCGAACCCTACATCGGGCACATGGGCCTGGGTGGTGTCGGTGACTCCAAGTCGATGCTGGAGAGCGAGTTCCGCAACAACGACATCAAATGGATTACCAATGCCAAGGTCACCCGCGTTGAAGAAGGCAAGATGTTCGTCACCGAACTCGATGACAACGGTCAGGTGAAGAAGGAGCACGAATTGCCCTTCAAATTCAGCATGATGTTGCCGGCATTCAAGGGCGTCGATGCGGTGGCGGCGGTTGAAGGGCTTTGCAACCCTCGCGGCTTTGTCCTGATCGACGAGTACCAGCGCAGCAAGAAATACCGCAACATCTACGCCGCCGGCGTGTGCGTGGCGATTCCCCCCGTTGAAGTGACCCCGGTTCCCACCGGTGCGCCCAAGACCGGCTACATGATCGAGACCATGGTCACAGCCATCGTGCACAACATCGAAGCCGATATTGCCGGCACACCGGCTGACTCCAAGGGCACCTGGAACGCTATTTGCCTGGCCGACATGGGCAATACGGGCGCAGCCTTTGTCGCCCTTCCGCAAATCCCGCCGCGTAATGTCAACTGGTTCAAGAAGGGCAAATGGGTGCACTTGGCCAAGATCGCGTACGAGAAATACTTTATGTACAAGATGAAGAACGGCACCTCCGAGCCTATCTATGAAAAGTACATCATGAAGATGCTTGGCATCATGCGCCTGGATCGTGACAAATAAAAAAGGGGGGAACTGGTATGAGCGACAAACCCATCATTGTTGAGTTGACTCAGCAACAGGACTATCGTTTCGACATCAACTTTGGTAATGGCATACCGGTTCTCACAGGCGATGAACCGGCGCCGCTCGGAAGTGGCCAGGGCCCGTCTCCAGTGCAGTTGCTATGCGCTGCAGTGGGCAATTGCCTGAGCGACTCCTTGCTGTTTGCCCTGCGCAAGTTCAAGCAGGCGCCGGATCCCATCCGCTGCAGCGTGTATGCCACCGTTGGACGCAACACGGATGGTCGGATGCGGGTTTTGCAGATGACGGCGGTTCTGACTTTGGGTGTGCCAGCGGCGCAACTGCAGCATTTGGACCGTGTGCTGGCGCAATTCGAGCAGTTCTGCACTGTTACACAGAGCGTCGGGCAAGGTATTCCGATTGAACTGCAGGTATTCGATGTAACAGGTGCCCGTTTGAAATAGGCAAAGGAGAGCATGGTGTCGCGTTACACAACGACATCAATTGCTTGAACTTTCTCGGTGTGGGTGGCCACCACACTCCGGCCACGTTCATCAGCAAGCGTTTACAGTTGGTCTTCACCACGTGTTGTTCCGCTGTCACGTCCTCGGTTGCATCGCGGCACGGCGATGGTTTAGTTCGCCTGCACACCTTTGAACTGACTGATGCTCTGAATCAGCGCAACTGGATCGAAGATGTGTACTGCACCGTGACAGATCGGAAGTGTCATCTTGGCATCCTGGACCGCGGCCCTGGCATACCCGTTGACCAAATTGAGACAATGTTTCAGCCCTTCCACCGACTTGATGCCTCGCGCAGCCCGGTAACGGGTGGCTCAGGGTTGGGCTTGGCCATCGTGCGTGAACTTGCGCGTGCCAATGGATGGGAGATCAACTTGAGTGCCCGAGCGGGTGGTGGCCTGGAAGCCTGGATTGTGATTCCCGTCTCTACAACTTGATCGTTCGGTACTTACTCCGGCACACAAATCTGCCCTCGCTTCATCGCCAGCAGGGTTCGCACAACCAGCATGCTCACCAGTAGGAGCAGCAGCGTCATCAGCGCGGGTACCAAGACGGCAAAAAAGATACCGCCCACTTTTTCCAGCATGACGGTGCTGGCAATGGTCATCGCTGCCATCGGAAACGAATACGCCCACCAGGGCAGGGCAAATGTCAGCTTAACAAAGTGCTTCATCTGCGAAAACAGCAGCATGGTGGTGAACAGGGCGAAGTAATACAAAATGCGAGCCACATCATCGATGACTCCGTTGTGCAATTTGACCCATGCGATGAAGCCGACTGCTGGTGGTGCAAGCAGAATGAACAAAGTGGGCACAAGTTTGCCTGGCAACATCGGGTGAAAGAAAAATCGGTTCAACAACACGGCTAGAAGCGGCGTCCACATCATGATGCCGAAGCTGAAGTAAAACCATGACACTTCCGGAAAACCCATCGGCACACCGGCAGTGGGTACCAGAATGTTGCCCACAATCGGGATAAACCAAGCCGGATTGCTGTGCTGCACCTGAAACTTCTCGTGATGCATCCAGGTCGACAAAATCACGAGCGTGAACAGCAGTTGAGCTGCGCTGCCAATTGCCCACAGGTAAAGTGAAATCACCGGATAACGACTCAAGGCTGCAATGCTGAGCAAGAGCATGCCGATGGACATGGTTGGGAAAAAGCTCATGCGGATCGGGTTATTGAATTCGTCAATGACGTGCTGGCGATGGAACAAAAACTTGGCTAGGTACGCAAAAGCAATCAGGGCGTACACCATTGCGGTAAATGCCAGCAAGTAGGAGCTCGGCGCAATCGACCAGCCCCAAAGATGTTCTGTTTTTTCAACAGCAATAGTAGTGCCCGCCAGTCCCATCACAACAGAAAAAAGGGAGACTGGCATATGTTCCAGGCGGCCGTGCTGCGCATCAGACGCGAGCGGGGTGTTCATAGGGACAAATCTCCAACTGTTCTCGAACGATCATGGTACACACCGCCGCCCAGGACTGCTGTCGCTCAAACGACCGAGGACAATACTCATTGAAACGCAAGCCACGCTGTCCTTTGCAATACGCGGACTCAGTTCAACGCATCAGTGCAAGTCAGTCGGATGGTTGTTCTAGATCTTTTAGTTTGCGGTAAAGCGATCGTTCACTGATACCCAGTTTGTGGGCGAGCTCAAGGCGACTGCCCTGATGCCCCGCGACTACCTGCTGCAAAGCGCTGCGCGCAAGGGTCTGCAACACCCCGTGCGCAGGCACGGCGCGCGCTTCATCGCCGGCAAGGTCCTGGACAAATGCAGTCGCGGCCTTGCCTGAAAAACTGACAGCAGGCAGCAATCCCGAGCGTAGTGCTTGCTGCACGTGCGTGAGGTCGATCGTGTCGCCATCACACAAGAGCGCCGTGCGTTCCAGTAAATTGCGCAGTTCGCGCACATTGCCCGGAAAGTCCTGCGCCTGCAGCAACGCCATCGACGCTTCGCTGATGACAAGATTGCGTTGCGGCGCTACTCGTTCCAGCAAGGCCACAGCCAGCAACGCGACGTCATCCGGGCGCTCGCGCAAGGCTGGCAAACGGATCGGGAAGGTACTCAGGCGGTAGTACAGGTCTTCCCGGAAATCACCCTGCGCCACCATCTGCTGCAGATTCCGGTGCGTCGCCGAAATGATGCGGACGTCGGCATGGCGCAATTCAGTGCTGCCGACACGGCGGTAGGTTCCGGTCTCCAGGAGGCGCAGCAGTTTGACCTGCATCGGCAACGGTATATCGCCAACCTCGTCAAGCAGCAGAGTGCCGCCGCTGGCGCTCTCGATCAGACCGGAGGTAGCGGAATTGGCACCGGTGAATGAGCCACGCTCATGCCCAAACAGCTCGGACTCAAACAAGTTCTCCGGCAGGCTTGAGCAGTCCACCGCCACCAGCGGGCGATGCGATCGAGTGCTCGCCTCATGCACAGCGCGCGCCACCAGTTCCTTGCCAGTGCCCGATTCACCGAGCAGCAGCACAGTCGCATTCGAAGGTGCAACGCGCGCCACTAAGCCGAGCATGCGCTGGAATTCCGGCGCGCGCCCAATCAGACCCTGCGCTGCGGATTGGCTCTGTGCCACGCGCAGGGCCTCCATTTTCTCCACGAAAAACGCCTGCTCGCCCTTGGCATCAGACAGGGGCACCAATTCGATGTTGACATACTCCTCGCCCTTGGGCGTGTGGTGCAGGTGCAGTAGCCGTTCGCGCTGGCCCGACTGGCGCGATTGCGCCAGCGGACAGGACTCGCCGGCCTGATCGCAGGGCACGCTGAAATGATGTGAAACCTCGTAGCAGGTGCGCCCCACCACGCTGCGCTCCGGACTGAACTGGCGACGATAGGCAGCATTGGCCGCCAAGATGCGGTACTGCGTATCAAACAGAATGTGAGGATCACTCAAACCTTCCAGATAAGACATCAGTTCCGGCAAGGGCTTCACGTTGAATCTTTCATGTTTGGCGCCAAGTGTATGCCCGAAACGGCAGACTCTGCCATAAATGACAGTCGCAATTCACTAGCAAATTCTGTCGCTCCGGCAAGTCATTGATCTGAAACACATAAATATCAGAAATCGACTGGCATGGTTCTTGATGGAATAACAGAAGAAATGGACTCTCTGTCATGAAACCCACGGACAAAACACTGGTGAGAAAGCTGGCACTGGTGCTGCTGGTCAAGCTTGCCGTGCTCTTCCTGTTGTGGTGGGGTTTTGTACGGGTCCAGCATGTGCAGACCGATGGGGACAGCGTGGCCGCGCAGTTCCTGCACAGCCCCCAGATCCCGGCCCAAGGAGTATCTCGATGATTTCTGAGCAACTGGTTGACCTCTCAAGGTTGCAGTTTGCAGCCACGGCGATGTACCACTTCCTGTTTGTGCCGCTGACACTGGGCATGGTCTGGATTCTGGTCATCATGGAAAGCGTCTACCTGATGACGGGCAACGTCGTCTGGAAAGACATGACTCGCTTCTGGGGCAAACTGTTCGGCATCAACTTTGCCTTGGGCGTGACCACCGGCATCACGCTGGAGTTCCAGTTCGGCACCAACTGGGCGTATTACTCGCACTACGTGGGCGACATCTTTGGCGCGCCACTGGCGATCGAGGGGCTGATGGCCTTCTTTCTCGAATCGACCATGATCGGCCTGTTCTTCTTCGGTTGGGACCGGCTCTCTAAAACGCAGCATCTGATGGTCACGATCCTGATGGCGGTTGGCACCAACCTGAGCGCGCTCTGGATCCTGATCGCCAACGGCTGGATGCAAAGCCCGGTCGGCGCCGAGTTCAGCTACCAGACCATGCGCATGGAGATGACCGATTTCTGGGTCATCCTGTTCAACCCCGACGCGCAGGCCAAGTTCGTGCACACGGTCTCGGCCGGTTACCTGACTGGCGCCATGTTTGTGCTGTCCATCTCAAGCTGGTACCTGCTGAACAAACGCGATGTCGAATTCGCCAAGCGCAGTTTCCGCGTTGCCGCTGCCTTCGGGCTGGCCTCGGCACTGAGCGTGATCGTGCTCGGCGACGAATCCGGCTACACCATCGGCGAAGCGCAGCAAACCAAGCTCGCCGCTATGGAAGCCATGTGGGAAACCAAACCGGCCCCCGCCGGCCTGACCATGATGGCCAGTATCAACGAAGCAGCACAGAAGAACGACTGGGAACTTGATATCCCCTGGGTCATGGGGCTGATTGGCACACGATCCATTACCAAGCAGATCCCGGGTATTCATGAAATCAAGGCCAAGAACCGCGAGCGCATTGTGCGCGGCATCGTGGCCGTCAATGCCCTGGAAGCGCTGCGGCGTGACCGCAACGACGCCAGTGCCAAAAAGACTTTCGAGACGAACAAGATCGATCTGGGATTTGGCTTGCTACTGAAGAAATATGTCAGCGACGTGAACCAAGCCACACCGGCCATGATCGACCAGGCCATGCATGACACGGTGCCGCGTGTTGCGCCCATGTTCTGGTCGTTTCGCATCATGGTCGGCATGGGCTTTGCAATGCTGGCGTTGTTTGGCCTGGCCTTCTGGAGCACACTGAAATCCGACTGCATGGGCAAACCCTGGTTGCTCAAATGGGCCCTGTGGATGCTGCCCGTGCCCTGGCTTGCCTGTGAACTCGGCTGGTTCGTTGCCGAGTACGGTCGCCAGCCCTGGACCATCTACGGCGTGCTGCCGACCCACCTGAGCGTCTCGACACTGACTGTCAACAGCCTGTACGGTTCGCTCGCCGGTTTTGTCGGTTTCTACACCGTGCTGCTGGTGGTCGAGATGTACTTGATGGTCAAGTTTGCGCGCATGGGTCCGGGCAGTCTGGGCACCGGTCGCTACCAGTCCGAACCCGTCCACGCCTGAACGCCCAAGGAGAACTTATGTTTGACTATTCAACCCTCAAGCTCATCTGGTGGCTACTGGTCGGCGTGCTGCTGGTCGGCTTTGCCATCATGGATGGCCACGACATGGGCGTGGGCACGCTGCTGCCCTTTGTCGGGCGCAGCGATCTGGAGCGCCGCGTCGTTATCAACACCGTGGGGCCGCACTGGGACGGCAACCAGGTCTGGTTCATCACCGGCGGCGGTGCCATTTTTGCGGCCTGGCCGCTGGTCTATGCCACCGCCTTCAGCGGCTTCTACTGGGCCATGCTGGTGGTGCTGTGGGCGCTGTTCTTTCGCCCGGTCGGGTTTGATTACCGCAGCAAGATTCACAACGCAACCTGGCGCAGCACCTGGGATTGGGGCCTGTTTGTCGGCGGCTCAGTGCCACCGCTGATCTTCGGCGTGGCCTTTGGCAATCTGTTGCAGGGTGTGCCCTTCCAGTTCGACCTCTACATGGTGTCCACCTACAGCGGCAGCTTCTGGCAGTTGCTCAATCCGTTCGCCCTGCTGTGCGGTGTGGTGAGCAGCGCGATGATCACGATGCACGGTGGCGTTTATCTGGCCCACCGCACAGAAGGCGTGATCCAGGCGCGCGCCATCAAGGGCGCCATTGGGGCGGCGCTGCTCATGGTGCTGGCCTTTGTTACCGCCGGCTTTTGGATCAGCCTGGGCATCGACGGCTACCGCATCACCTCGGTCATCGACCCGAATGCCTTGCCCGACCCAATGACCAAGACCGTGGTGCGTGAGGCCGGCGCGTGGATGGCCAACTACGGCCGCGCACCGGCGCTGTGGCTGTTGCCGACGCTGGGGGTGTTCGGCGCGCTGCTGGCCGCCCTGCTACTGACCAAACGCGCCACGCTGACGGCCTTTGTCGTCTCATCGCTGGCGCTGCTCGGTGTCATCGGCACTGCAGGCGCCTCCATGTTCCCC
>Ga0163199_1000750_pt1 | contig 20319 bp, 11 predicted proteins | sample PL_2010_150m_FD_113537 | JGI IMG/M metagenome (GOLD analysis project Ga0163199, IMG submission 113537) | Freshwater microbial communities from Powell Lake, British Columbia, Canada to study Microbial Dark Matter (Phase II) - PL_2010_150m | ecosystem: Environmental > Aquatic > Freshwater > Lake ...
CATTTCCCACTCCGCGTCGGCGATGCGTTCATATTCGATGCCTTGCACCATCAAGTCATGCAGCGACTTTTGAACGGCGGCGACGGCGTGTTCCAGGAACTGCTGCGGGTTGCGCGTCACTTCGCCGAGCCGTTCCGACCTCCGCAATATCTCCGCCAGCGTCGGGCGGGTCAGTTCCGTCTCGCGTTGCAAGTAGCCGAGCAAATCAGGAATCGGCGCGCTGTATTCCGATGCGCGGATGGTTTGCGCGGCGCGTTCCTCGCCAAACACGCCCTCCTTCTGCGACATGAATACCTCGTGCTTCTCCCGGCGGATGAACGGCGCTTTGATCTCCGGCATCCCGTTCAACTCCCCGGCGGAACGCGCCACCAAATCCGCCGTGGAGAACTTCACCGCGTAGCGTGTCTTGCGTTTGATCTTGTCCCAAAGAACCTGGAAATCCGGGTCAAGCAATCGCTGCTTCTTCAGGACGCCCTTGCGCCGCTCGCGCTTGTTCAAGATGCGGCCCTCAAAGTTTACGCCGCACTCCTTCTGCATCTCGTCCTGCAGCTTCTTCGCAAACTCTTTGAAGCTTTCGCTCGCCACGACCGTGAGCCGGTTGACCAGCGGGTCGAAACACCGCTCGCCGTTCTCCCGCACGGGCAACCGCAACCCTCGTCCGATGGTCTGCCGCCGTTCGCGCTCCGTGCTGATCTCACGCAGCGTGCAAATTTGGAAGACGTTTGGATTGTCCCAGCCCTCGCGGAGCGCCGAGTGGCTGAAGATGAACCGCAACGGCTCGCCCATCGAAAGCAGCCGCTCCTTGTCGCGCATGATGAGGTTGTAAGCCTCGTCATCCGCTTTGGTGGATCGGCCCTCGCTACTGTCCTTCGGCTTGCCTTTGTCCTCAGCGAAATAGCCGTTGTGAACCTGCTCGACCGGCAGCGGATTCAGCGCCGCGTAGCGTGGCAGCTTGGAAATCTCCCCATACAATTCCACAAACCATCGGCGGAACTTCCCGTCCGCCTCCGCGTAGTGCGCCACGCGGTCCACGAAGAAGAGCGACAGCACCTTCATCCGCTGGTCGGGCGGAAGCTGGGCGATGCGCAACTCCTTGTCGAAATGCTCGCGGATCGTCTCGCGCATCTGGATTTTCAAAACCTCGTCCGTGCGCCCGCCGTGCGTCACGCCGGGAGACAAGCTGACGCCATTCTTGAACTGGATGTATTGGTTGCCGGCATCAATCAGATCCACCTCATAGCCGCGATAATTGTCGCGCTGACCGGATAGCGCGAACAAATCGCTCTCCTGCGTCACCGTCACGGACTTGCGTTTACAGCCGCTCGCGCCTTCGACATCAATTTCCAGCTTGGCCGCAATGCGCGTCTTCGTCGCGGTGATCGCTTTGACGGCGATGTAGGGCTGGTTGAAATCCCCGCCGTCCACGACCGAATCCACCTCGATGCGTTTGACCAGCCGCAAGTCGTAGGCTTTCACCGGGTCGAGCCGATAGACCAGGTTGAAGTAATCCTTGTGCGTGGCCGAATAGCGCAGCGTGCAAAGTGGATTCAGGCTCTCGATGGCTTTGGTCCGAAGCTCCGTTGCGAGGTTCTGCGGCTCATCCACCACGACCACGGGCCGCGCGTGTTGGATGAACTCAATCGGCCGGCGACCGTTCATCTGATCTTTCGTGTTCTGGATGACGGTGCTGCTTTTGTCGAACGCCTGAATGTTCATCACCATCAACTGCATCTGATTGCTCGCAGAGAACTGCCGCAACTTCGACACCTGCGACGAGTCATAAACCCAGTAATCCAGCGGCGCGTTGCCGTAGAGAGACCGAAAATGCTCCTTCGTCAGTTCAATCGCATTCAGCACGCCCTCGCGAATCGCCACGCTGGGCACGACGATGATAAACTTCTTCCAGCCGTAACGCGCATTCAGCTCGAACAGCGTGCGGAGATAGACGTAGGTCTTGCCCGTGCCGGTCTCCATTTCGACCGAGAAATTCAAGCCCTGCAATTCCGCGTTCGGCTCAATCTCGTTGGCCGTCTGGATGGCGCGAATGTTCCGCAGGATTGCATCTTCGCCCAGCGCCAGCGAATTGCCGACGCCCATTTCCGTGAGCAGTTCGCCGCCTAGCGCGTCGCTCTGCCATTGCAGTGACGCCCGTGTGAGCGGTTGGCCGGCAAACACGTCCACCACCGCGCGGATCGCGTCCAACTGAAACTCCTGATTGCCGTCGAATTTGATCTTCATGCGGGGCGCGCGGCGCGAATCCGGGGGCGGCAACGTCCGTCAGTGAATCCCAACGACACGGCGGGACAATTCTCTAGGAAACCAGTCTGCGAGCGGCCACGGACGCCGGTGAATCCCAACGGGATTCCATCATTCAGCCCAGGGTTGCGAGTCCGCGAGCTACCCTGGGTCAACCGACGAATATGGGGACAACCCTGAAAGGGTTGCATCGTTACGCGATGACCGGCGATACAACCCCGTTGGGGTAGAACAACATTTGGATCGTGAACCCAAGGTAGGCGCCCGGCGCGCCAACCTTGGGCTGAATGATGCAATCCCTTTGGGATTGAAAAGGCGGATGCGCTCATGCCGTGTGAAACTCGATTCCGTTCGTTTTCATCTCCAAAACCGTGTTCGTCTTGAGCTGGTCATTCCCGGCGAACGCGATGTCCAGACAGATGACACCTTTGGGCTTTCGCGCGATCAGGCCGCGCAAGGTCTTCTGCGTGACGGGCCTTTCGAGGCAAATCGCCAGCGCGCCGTCCGCCACGTCGTAAAACATCTGCGCGCCGATCTTGCCGGATTGGATTTTGCTCGTGAGCGGTAGGTTGCTTTTCAACACCAGTTCGTAGAGCAGCGCCTCGTCGCCGCGGTTTTCGACCACGTTGTGCGACATCAATTTCAACTGCTCGGCAAGCCCGGCCACGTCCTTGGGCGCGGATGCGGCGTCCCATACCTTGAAGTTGCTGCTGCTCAGTTTGAAGACCTTGAAGCCCAAGTCCAATTCAGGCGCGGGCACGGCGTCTCCAAGTTTCAATTCCTCCTTCGCGCCTTCGCTTCTTTGCGCCTTTGCGTTGGAAAGCTTTTGGATCACGCGGCGGACGCGCTCTTTGGTGATTTCGGCAATGGTGGGATAATCCTTGCGCTCCGTCGGTTCGGGCAACTGGACGAGGATGAACTTGCGATTGTCGCCGTCCTGCGCGTTCGACTCCAACACCGCCTGCGCCGTCGTACCGCTACCGGCGAAGAAGTCGAGGATGAGGTCGTTCTTGTCCGTGATCGCGTGCATCATCTCTTGCAACAGGAATGGTGATTTGGGCGACTGAAACACCTTCTCCTTTGTGTTGAATAGTGCGTTGAACTCCTTTTGCCCTCGCTCCGTGAAGAACGACTTGTCCGTCAGGATCGTTTTCAACATCCGATCAGCGCCATTCGCGTAACTCTTTCTATAAATCTTCCATCGGCCGTTGATCTTCTGTGCGACCAGAAAACTGAGGTCCTTTTCCGCTTTGGCGCGCTCCCAAGTCCAACATCCCTCAAAGCCGTCGTCCCACACGGGCAAAACCTTGTGAAGCACTTCGCCTTGATTCAGGAACACCTCGCCCGTGTCATGGGCGAACAATGGATAGAACAGGTTCTTGCGATTGTGTTTTCCGAATTCACGATGAGTGTTCCTCAACTCCAAAAGACGAAATTTTCCAGCTTCATCTTCTTCCGGGTATTCGGCCTCAATCTGATCTTCGTCCTTCGCAATTGAGAACGCGCCTTTGGGCCGTGGTTCTTTGCTGAAGATCAGTAGATACTCGTGGTTCGTCGCGAAATGTTTGTCTTGCGACCGGCCTTTTGGATTACAAAGAACACTGACAGCGGCCACGAAGTTTTCCTCACCAAAGATCTCGTTCATTGCGAGCCGCAGGTCGTGAACCTCGTGTTCGTCAATGCTTACAACAATTGCGCCATCGTTTCGCAAAAGATTCCGCGCCAGAAACAGCCGGGGATACATCATCGTCAGCCATTTGCTGTGGTAACGCCCGTCCGTCTCGGCGTTGGTCGTGAGCTTGATGCCCTCGCCACTGACTTGCCCGGAGAATTTCAGGTAATCGGCCAGCCCTTCCTTGTAATTGTCCGGGTAGATGAACTCGTTGCCGGTGTTGTAGGGCGGGTCAATGTAGATCATCTTCACGCGCCCGTGGTAGCCGCCTTGCAGGAGCTTGAGCACCTCCAGATTGTCGCCCTCGATGATGAGATTCTCCGTCGCGTCGAAATTCACGGACTCCTCGCGCGCCGGCAGCAGCGTGCCCGGACTGAGAACTTGAATCGCCCGGATGGCTTCGGACTTGCCCGCCCACGAAAGGCCGTAGCGTTCGGGCGCATCCGTGGCGGCGTCCGCGAGCAGTTGCGCGAGCTTCTTGAGGTCGGCCTTTCCCTCGGTGAAAGCTTCGGGAAAAAGGTCGCGGAGTTGCGCCAACCGTTCCGCGTGAACGTCGCGCGAAGTTAGCGGCAGTTTGATCTCATCTTCAGTGGGCATGGCTGTTCGCTCGCGCGCGAATCAGCCCTGTCTGGTTGACTGTCTTCTGTGGAAACCAGATGCCTAAAACAAAAGTGGGACGCACTTACTTACGTCCCACCTCAGGCACCTGGAAGGGCCCACAGAAGAACGCTTTCAGCGCGCCCCAGTTGGGGCGCGCGTCAAGCTCTGTCTTCTGTTCGAACTTTCCAGGTTTCGAGGTGAACAGCAGCCGATGCTGCGCGAAATTAGTTTTGGTTTTTGGTTACTCGATAATGATGTGTCCTCAGTGACGCGCGGAGTGTATGGCGAACGGCGGAACGCAGCAAGCATTCTGAGGAGGAGAGGAGATTGACCCGCTAAAAGACGCGAAAGAACGCGAAAAGGAATCCGGTATCATTTCGAGTGCTTGGCGTATTTGGCGGGCAACCACGGAATACACTGAAGACACGGAAGGCGGCGCACAGCTTTTTTCTTGTGGCGCGCGGGCGGCGGACGGTGGCACGCTGCGGGAGACGGTTGTATGACAGCCAAGCCCATGTTGAAGAACGAACTGCTCGGCAACGACATGCTGCCGGTGGAGATCGTGCTGCATCCGTCGTGGTGGCACGCGCACGCGGGCATCTGCTTCGACGAGGATTTCTTCTACCATCCGGCCAAGCGCGTCGAGAGCGAACGGCGCATGGAGACGGTGCTGCACGAACGGTTCGGCCGCCACGGACTCGGTGCCGACCGCGACCGCGACCTGCCGATCCTCGGCGCGGTGCATAACGCCGCCGGTTACCTGGTCTCGGAGATGTTCGGCTGCGAAGTTCGCTACCGGGCCGACGCGCCGCCCAACATCGTGGCCGCGAACCGCGAACGGCTCGACGTGGATCCCGAAGCGCCGTTTCGCAGCGCGGCGTTCAAGCGGTTCGAGCAGCTCCGCGACGCGCTCAAGACGCGCCACGGTTACGTGCTCGGCGACATCGGCTGGGCGGGCGTGCTCAACCTCGCGCTCGACCTGCGCGGACAGGAGTTGTTCCTCGACATGGCCGACGTGCCCGACCAGGTGGTGGCGGAGTTCCGCAAGATGGCGGTGGCTATCGAGCGGTTTGTCGCCTGTGTCGAGTCGGAGACCGGCACCAGTTCCATTTCCGTCAACCGCAACGTCCGCCACTTCCGCCGGCCGGTGTATTTGCATTCGGAATGTTCGAACACGATGATCTCGGCAGCGGACTACGAGCGGTTCGTGCTGCCGGTGGACGCGGCGTGGAGCGAGCGTCACAGGCCGTTCGGCATCCACCATTGCGGCAAAGACCCGCACCGCTTCGCCGCGTCCTATGCGAAACTACCGCACCTCGATTTCCTCGACGTGGGCTGGGGCGGCGACGTCGCGCAAATCCGCGAGCATCTGTCCCACACGTTCCTAAACATCCGCCTCGACCCGGTCGGCATCACGCGCCAAACGCCGGAGGAGATTCGCGCGACGATCTTCCGTTTGGTCGGCCAATCGGCGAACCCGTGGCTGACCGGCGTCTGCTGCATCAACATGGACAACAACGTCACCGACGCGCAGATCACGGCGATTTTCGAGACCGTCGCAGAACTGCGTCGGCAGTTTGCAGCGCGGGCGAGTGGCTGATGACGGCAAGACGATGCCGGAGGCTGCGCATTGAGACACCAACCATGAACACACGACTGCTTGCCGTATTCACGTTCGCTTGCGCAGCCTCGGTTGCCGGGGCGGCGGACACCGTCCTCGACATCCGTGACTTCGGCGCGAAACCTGACGGAGCGACGCTTTGCACAGCGGCGGTCCAGAAGGCCATCGAGCGTTGCGCGGCCGACGGCGGCGGCACGGTGCGACTGCCTGCAGGTTCGTGGCTCACGGGCACAATTTTCCTGCGCAGCCGCGTCACGCTCCTGCTTGACGCGGGCTGCACGCTTCTCGGCAGCACCAACCGCGTGGATTACCTGCACCGCCGGAGCGACGATCCGCCCGACGCCGCGCCCGTCGTTCACGACCTCATCGTCGGCGAAAAACTGGAGCGCATCGCCATCCGCGGCAGCGGCAAAATTGACGGCAACGGCTCCGTCTGGCGCGACCCGAAAGGCAGGCGTCCCAAGGCGATTCTTCTCAGCAGTTGCCGTGACGTGCTGGTGGAAGGCATTCGCATCGAGAGCACCGGCAGTTGGGCGCAGCACTACCGCAACTGCGACCGGCTCACGTTGCGCGGCATCACGGTGTTCAACCACGCCAGCTTTAACAACGACGGCCTCGACGTGGATAGTTGCCGCGACGTCACCATCACCGCTTGTAACATAGACTCCGACGACGACGCGCTCTGTCTCAAGAGCACCTCCAATCTGCCTTGCGAAAACGTCACCATCAGCGACTGCAAGGTCAGCAGCCACTGCAACGGCATCAAGATGGGCACCGAGTCCGGCGGCGGTTTCCTCAACATCAAGATCAGCCGGTGCTCCGTCAACTCGCCGAAACGCTCGAAGGTCATCTACGGCAACCAACGCGGGCTGACGGGCATCGCGCTGGAGATCGTGGACGGCGGCCGGATGGACCGCGTGAGCGTCAGCGACATCGCCATCGAAGGCGTCAGCGTGCCGATCTTCGTCCGGCTCGGCAATCGCGCCCGCATCTACAAGCCAGCCACGACCAAACCCGGCGTCGGCTCGCTGCAAAACGTCACGCTCAGCAACATCACCGCGCGCGGCTGCTCGACGATCGGCTGCTCCATCACCGGCCTGCCGGACCATCCGGTGCGCAACGTCACGCTGGAGAACATTCAACTCGGCTTCGAGGGCGGCGAAGGCAGGGACGCGCTCGCCAAGCCGGTGCCGGAGCGGACGACGAGCTACCCGGAATCCAAGATGTTCGGCACGCTGCCGGCCTGGGGTTTCTACTGCCGGCACGTGCGAGGCCTGGGCTTCCGCAACGTGCAGTTGCGCACCGACCAGCCTGACCTGCGCCACGCCTTTGTCTGCGACGACGTGGAGGACGTGACGCTCGACAAGCTGGATGCGCAGTTCTCCGCCGGCGCTGCGCCGATCATCCGGCTGGTCCAAACAAAGAACTTTCTGCTTCGCGGAAGCCGCCCCGATGCGCCCGGCGGCACGCTGCTGAGTGTGGAAGGAAGCGAGACGAAGCGGATCAAGCTCCAAGACAACGACCTCAGCCGCGTGGGCAGGATTGCCGAGGTTTCGGCCAATGTTCCCGCGGACGCCGTCTCGCAGCAGCCCAAACCGTAGGAATGGACGCACCTCGCGCTGCTTCGACTCCGCCGCTGTGTTTTTGGTTTGAACTTCGCCGGCTCGCGTGTCATCAAGCGGTCACTGCTATGAATCGCCACGCTCTTCGTTCGCTCGGTTTGATCTTCCTGTTCACCGCGACGACGGCTTTCGCCGCCGCCGGAAAACCCGCCGCCGTTCCTTGGAACCTGAAGGCGCTGTCCAAAGCACCGGCGACTTATCCCGCGCCCGGCTTCGAGACCAACGGCGTGCGCGCTATCTTCTTCGATGGCCTGCCGTGGCAGGGCAAGCCGACGCGCGTGTTCGCCTTCGTCGGCGTGCCGGAACACAAGCGCGGCGAGAAAGTGCCCGGCATGGTGCTCGTCCACGGCGGCGGCGGCACCGCGTTCGCCAACTGGGTGAAACGCTGGAACGACCGCGGCTACGCGGCCATTGCCATGGACACCTGCGGCGCGGTGCCCAAAGGCTCCTACGGCAAATGGGAGCGACACGACGCCAGCGGCCCGCCGGGCTGGGGCGGGTTCAATCAAATAGACGAACCCATCGAGGACCAGTGGACCTATCACGCCGTGGCCGACGCGGTGCTCGCACACTCGCTGCTGCGCTCGCTGCCGGACGTGGATGCCACGCGCATCGGCCTTACCGGCATTTCGTGGGGTGGCTATCTCACGTGCATCATCGCCGGCGTGGACGACCGGTTCCGGTTCGCCGCGCCGGTCTATGGCTGTGGCTTCCTCGGCGACAACTCGGCGTGGCTAAAAAACTTCGAGCAGATGGGCAAGGAGATCGCCGCGAAGTGGCTGAAGCTCTGGGACCCGTCACGCTACCTGCCGCGCGCGAAGATGCCGATGCTGTGGGTCACGGGCACGAACGACTTTGCCTACCCGTTCGACTCGCTCCAGAAATCCTACCGCCTGCCGCGCGGCGCGCGCACCCTCTGCATCCGCGTCCGCATGCCGCACGGTCACGGCGCCGCCGGCGAGGGGCCGGAGGAAATCCGCGCGCTGGCCGACAGCCTCTTCAAGAAGGGCGTGCCGCTCGCGCGCATCACGGGCCAGAACCGCAAGGGCGATCAACTCACGGTGACGTTCGAGTCGCGCGTGCCCATCGCGAAGGTTGAGTTGAACTTCACGAAGGACACCGGCGTCTGGCAGAAGCGGAATTGGGAAACGGTTCCCGCGACGCTCGATACCGCGAAGCGCCGCGCCACCGCGACGATTCCGCCCGGCGCGACGGTCTTCTACTTCAACCTCACCGACGCAAACGGCCTGGTCGTCAGCAGCGAACACGTTGAAGCCAAGCCGTAGCATCGAACCAACAGCCATGACTCGATACTGCAAAATACTCGCGGCAGCTCTGCTGCCTTTATGCGCTTCGTCCATCGCTGAAGAGCCGACAGTCAACCTCAGCAATCCGCTGAAACACCTCCTGCTCGACAGTCGTGTCATCGCCGAGACCAACCACGTGCGGCTGGCGCTCGGCACGGTCGAGAAGGACGCGCACAACCCGCTGTTCCAGGCCGACAAACCGTGGGAGAACGCGCTCAACAACCTTTATCCGAACATCGCCTACGACGAGGACCAGCGGCTGTTCAAGCTTTGGTATAAGTGCGCGCTGGCGGACTCGAACGTCATCGCGCAGATGATGCCGCCGCGGACGATCAACGGCGTCGGCTGGTTCCTCTGCTACGCCACCTCGCGCGACGGCATCGCGTGGGAGAGGCCGGAGCTTGGCCTGCACGGTTTCGCCGGCTCGACGAAGAACAACGCCGTCGCGCGCGACGTGGCCAACGTTGGAGTGTTCAAGGACCGTCACGACCCCGACCCGGCACGCCGCTTCAAGATGATCTTCGACATCGGCGTCCGCCTGCCGGAGAACATGCGCACGCGAGTCTCGCCCGATGGCGTCCACTGGTCCGAGCCGGTGCATCCCGACGGTCTCGGCACCTCCGGCGACACGCACAGCAACATGTTCTGGGACGAGTGGCGGAAGAAGTATGTGCTCATCTCACGCATCTATCTCGGCGAGCGGCTCGTTGCGCGGGCCGAGAGCGCGGACTTCATGCACTGGACGAAACCCGAAGTCGTCCTGCGGTCGCTGCCGCACGAAGGCAAGAACCGCCAGACTTACTGCATGCCGGCTTTCCCCTACGCAAACGGCTATCTCGGCTTTGTGATGATGTATAACGTCGGCGGCGACAAGACCGTGGACTGCGAACTGGTCTGGAGTCCCGATTCGGTGAAATGGGAGCGGGTGCTGCCCGGCGCGCCGTTCATCCCGCGCGGGCAGAGCTACGACGCCGGCTGCATCTACGCGCAGGCGGGCGATCCCATCCTCAAGGACGGCATGCTGTGGATTTACTACGGCGGCAGCACCGCCGTGCATCGCGGCTGGAAACGGCATTGTCTGCCCTGCCTCGCGCGCCTGCGCGTGGACGGTTTCGCCGGTTATGAGCCAGTCGAACCGAACGGTCACGGCACGATCATCACACGCCCGATGCGTTGCGCCGGCGACGCGCTCCGCGTCAGCACCGACGTTCGCCCCGGCGGCTCGCTGCGCGTGGCGGTGCTCGACGATGCAGGCTCCACGCTCGCCGATTCCGAACCGCTTACCGCCGATGCGACCGACGGCGCCGTGACATGGAAGAGCGGCAAAGACTGGGCTGCACTCAAGGGCCGGACGGTGCGCTTGAAGTTCGAGTTGAACAAAGCGAAGCTTTACGCCTTAAGCGGACTGACACTCTCGCCATGACAACCAAACATCTCGTTGCATCCGCGCTCATCTTCTGCGTCATTACCTGCGCTTCCACCGCCGCCGAAACCGTTGGTGAGCGGCCTTACGAGATGGTCTGGGCCAACCGCACCGCCGACACGCATCGGCCGTTGATTGACTTCGAGAGCCTCGACGGCTGGAGGGTTGAGACAACCAACGCCATCGCGATGCTCTCGCTGTCACGCGAACAACAGCTTTGGGGCAGTCACGTCGGCAAGCTGGTCTATCGTGGCACCGGCACCAATCCGAAGGTAACTCTCCGCCCGCCCAAGCCGATCGCCGTGCCCGCGCCGTTCGATTGCATCAACTTCTGGCTCTACGGCAACAACTGGGCGTGGGTAACCGACAAGACCACGCCGCCGGTGGAGATCGCCGTGCTGTTGCGCGGCAAAGGTGGCGCGGAGGTGCGCGTCTCGATGAGCAACGTGCGCTGGAAAGAATGGTGGGTGATGCACCGCAAGCTGACGGCCGAGCAACTCGACCTGCTGAAGAGCGGCGCAACGCTTGAAGGCATCCAGATCGCCAACGGCCGCAACAAGGAAGACCGCACGCTCTATCTCGACAACCTCGCCATCTATAAAGAGGAGTTGAAGCCGCTGGCGTTCGAGCCGCGGCGCAAACGTGGCATCGAAATGTTCCCCGGCCAGGGCGACGGCACAAACACCGGCCCCGGCAAGCTGCCGTTCCCGACGCGCGAGGAGACGATCCTGCCGGGCAACCTCACAAGGAGCTTCAAGGTAAGTCTCCGACAGGAGCGGAACGCTTACGCGTTCCGTTACGAAGGGAAGGACGGCGAACTGGAGTATCGCTATGAGCCGAAGACCGGCACGCTCGGCGACGTGACCGCGCGCTGGCTCCAAAGTGGCGCAAGCTTCCAGCTTGCGAATCGGAACAACAACCGCAGGCTGGAAGCCTGCGCCACTTTTCAGCCGATGGCCGACGGCGGCATCTTCTTCTCCACGACTGAACACGGCACGGCGCTGGCGCCGGAGAAGATCGAGCCGCTCGGCTGCGAGCGCGTGGGCGACACGGTCGTCTCGCGCTGGCGTTGCCGGCTCGGCGGGCGCAGCGCGGAAGTCAGCTACACGTTCCGGCTCTGGCAGAAGTCGCTGGTGGTGGACGTGAAATGTCTCGGCGGCGAAGTCGGCGAGGTTCGCTTCGGCAAGGCCATCGGCGTTCAGAGTGGGACAGGCGTCTCGCCTGTCCAGTCGTCCAGATCAACCAACGGACAGGCGGGACGCCTGTCCCACTTTGAAAACCCTCGCCTCGTGACGCTGCCCTACATGAGCTACGGCGGGCCGCGGCCGGCGGTGCTAGTCACCGGCAAACCGGAGAAGCCGCTCTTCGTCTTCGGGCTGCCCGATTATTACCGCTCCAACGCGTCGTTGCTCTGGGCGGTCAACACCGTCGCGGGCGACGGCGTCACCTACAACGGCGGCACGCGCTACGAGCCAACGACCGACGGCAAGCGCAACGACTGCTTCGAGCGGCTGTTCCTGACCGTCTCGCCACGGTTCGAGGAGGTGCTGCCGAATATCCCGAACCCGAAATCGCCGTGGATGCACGTCGCCGGCGAGCGGCTCTGGCGCGCCCACGGCGCGAGCAATCGCGAGCATGACTACGATTACTGGAAGAACGTCGCCCGCTACGGCATGACAAAGGTCGTCATCACCGACCACGAGACCGGCTGGCGCGACAGCGGCGAGAGTTTCACGTTCCGCACGCGCGCCGCCCCCAAACGAGGCGGAGATGAATCCCAAGCCCAATACTCGCGCAAGATTCAGGCGCTCGGTTTCCGTTACGGCATCTACAACAACTACACCGACTTCGCACCGGTCAACGAACACTGGCACGAGGACATGGTCACGCGCCTGTCGAGCGGCGATTGGCGGCCGGCCTGGGCACGCTGCTATAACCCAAAGCCCGCGCGCGCGGTCGAGTATGAGGCGAAGCTCGCGCCGGTCATCCAGGAGAAGTTCAAGCTCTCGACGGCCTACTGCGACGTGCACACGGCGGTGACGCCGTGGAGCTACGTGGACTACGACGCGCGCGTGCCGGGCGCGGGCATGTTCGCGGCGACGTTCTACGCCTACGGTGAAATCATGCTCCACCAGAAGGCGACTTGGAACGGGCCGGTCTATAGCGAGGGCAATCATCACTGGTTCTACTGCGGCCTCACCGACGGCAACTACGGCCAGGACCAGGCCGCCAAGCTGCCGGTGAACCCGTGGCTCGTGGACTTCGACCTGCGCAAGCTGCACCCGCTCTGCTGCAACTTCGGCATGGGCAACCCCGGCATGTTTTACGGTCGCGAAGAGAACCTCGGCAAGACGCCGGCCGAGCGCGACGCGCATCTCGATCGCTTCCTCGCGGCGACGCTCGCCTTCGGCCACACGGGCTTCCTCGTGATGGAAGGTGGCATGGAAAACGCCGTTCGCAGCTATTTCGCGCTCCAGCAAGTCCATGCTGCCTACGCGCAGCAAGCCGCCGCCGATATCCGCTACGCCGATGAACACAGCCAACTGCTCGACACAAGCGCCGCCGTTGCCAGCGGCGCGTTTCGTCGCTCGCAGGTCGCCACGCGTTACGCCAACGACCTGCGTGTCGTCGTCAACGGGCATCCGAGCGAAAGCTGGTGGATCGCGACCTCCGGGCGCGATCTCCCCCCCTCACAACCGCAATCGCGCCCGGAGGTCGCGATCCACCCGGCTAAGACATTGGAGCTGCCGCCCAACGGCTGGTTCGCCCGCAGCGCCGACGGCAAACTGCTTGCGCTCAGCGCCATCGTGGACGGTCATCGTGCCGATTACGTGGACTCGCCTGCCTACCTCTACGCCGACGGGCGCGGACGGTTCACGCGCTTCGCGAAAGCGGCCAGCGACGGCCAACTGATCGCCCACAAGCGCGGCGATGGCTCACTCGAAGTCATTCCCGTCGGTAAATGCGCGTCGTTCGGCGTCTCGCTCGCTGGCAAGACCGCTGCCGCCGTCGCGCTCGACAAGGAAGGCAAGGAGCTTGGCCCCGCCGAGACGCGCTTCAGCCGTGGCTTGGTCTATGTCATGCCGCGGACCAACGCGTTCAGCTATGTGCTGAAGCCCCGTAGCTCGACTTTCCAAAGTCGAGACGAAGACCGCAGAACAACGCGTCTCGACTTTGGAAAGTCGAGCTACTTGCATTGCAGTCGCGAGCGCGTGGTGCCGGGCGAAACCGTCGTCGTGCGCGGTCGTGAGCGGCACGAATTCCGCGTGCCGGCCGACGCGAAGACCGCCGCGCGGCTCTGGCAGCAATTCGAGGGCGCGTGGATTGATTTCACCGTCGTGCCGCTGGTGGACACCAAGCTGTCGCTCCGTAACGCGGACACTCCTGTCCGCGCAGTCACCACGGTCGCGGACAGGAGTGTCCGCGTTACGGATGCGCTGCAACTCGACCTCACGCCGCACCAGGCGCAATCGGCGAGCGCCAAGGTCACGCTGGGCAACGCTCGCCAGATCGTCCAGTTCACACCGGAGCAGCCCGTGCGGCTCACGTTCGACTTCATGCAATCCGTCCGCGAGGAAGTCCGCGAACTGCCGCTGCGGATCGTCATGGGCGACCTCCACCACGAACAGAAGTGGTGGATGGCAACCGAGGAATCCATCGAATCCGTTGTGGCGGTGCCAGAGAAATACGAGACCGGCCAGTGCTTCCGCAACGCCTCACCGACTGGACTAGACGGCAAGTCTGGCGCGGGCGTCCATCTCGACGGCCACATGACCTGTGGCAATGAGACGAAGCAGGGTCTCTTCATGCACCCGCCCTACCAAGGCGGCGTCGGCCTCGCGTTCGCGCTCTATGAGCCTGTGGCGCTGCCACCCAAGCCGGCGGCGGCGTTCCGCTGTGACATCGGCAAGCGCGACGGTAGCGACCGCGGCGACGGTGTTCTGTTCCGCGTCGCCGTCGTCGAGGCCGGCGGCAAAGAAACCATCGTCGCAGAGAAACAATGGGCCGAGCACGCGTGGACGCCGCTCGAAGCTGACCTCTCGCGTTGGGCGGGCCGGCAGATCCGCATCAAGCTCACCAGCGACGTAGGCCCGGCGAACAACTCCAGTGGCGACTGGGCCTGCTGGGCCAATATGCGCATCGAGAGCCGCGAGCCGGTCTTGAGAACCACGCTGCATGACCGCGCCGCGCAACTGCGCCACGAGCCGTCGCCTCATCCCGTCGTGAACCTCACCGTCGCCGACCTGCGCACTGCCAAGCGCGGCTGGCTGCGCTTCGAGGGCATTGGCCTCCAGCGCGGCGGCGGATACATTTCGACAGGTCAACTCAACGGCGTTTCGCTGGGTGAACTGCCTGCGACGCACGGCAGCGAAGTCAAAGGCGTCTGGACGCCCGCCGTCTCGGTCGCGTTGCCGCCTGAAGCCATCGCGAAGCTCGACCGGACGAACCTCTTCAAGATCCACAACCCCGCCGGTGATAGCTTCAAGATCCGGCGCTTCTGGATCGAACTGGAGATGGCCGACGGTCGCAAGTGTTCCTCCAAGATTCACGCGCTGACCTACACGCAACCCGCCGGCTGGCTCTACGGCGAGGGCATCGGCGTTCCCGCTGACGAGGACATCACGGTGGACATCCGCTTCCCAACGACCCGGTGAGCGCGGCGAGCCGATGGCTTGCTGTTGCCGCGACGGCGTGGCTTGGCTAGAATAGCGCCATGATGAAACCGACCATCCTTTTGCTGACGTTGCTGGCCGCTGCTTCCATCGCCGTTGGCGAAGACAAGGCCGCAGCCCCGGCCCAACGCGGAGGTTCCACCATGACCAACCCAGCTACCAAGACCGACGCCGAATGGAAGAAGATTCTCACCCCGGAGCAGTATCGCGTCCTGCGCGAGAAAGGCACGGAGCGACCGTTCACCGGCGAATACTGGAACAACCACGACGTGGGCGTCTATCGTTGCGCCGCCTGCAACGCCGAGCTGTTCACCTCGGAAACGAAATTCGATTCCCACTGCGGCTGGCCGAGCTTTTTCGCGGCGAAGGCCAGGCAGAACATCCGGCTGCAATCGGACAACAGCCACGGGATGCGGCGCACGGAGGTGTTGTGCGCCCGCTGCGGCGGCCATCTCGGCCATCTCTTCGACGACGGTCCCGCGCCCACCAAACAGCGTTATTGCATCAACTCCGTCTCCATCAAACTGGAGAAGAAGCAAAAAGAGGAGGAGAAGAAGTAACGCTCTAGCCGGCCCGCCTGCTTCGTCCCGGAGCGGCCGTCATTGTTTTCGCTGAAACGGCGGCGGCGTGGGCGGCTGCTTGCTGTCCGGCGCGGCGCGCTGGATGACGCTGCCTTTGCGCTGCCGAGACGGCGGAGTCTTCGAAGCGTTCGCTTTCGGCCCCGCGTGAATCGTGATCAACCCGCCGGGAAAAACTTCAATCACGGGCACGACAACAACAGAAGGACTGCCTTCCGGCAACCACAGCCAGCCCAGCCGCTGGTCGAACACCCAATGGCCCGCAAGCGGATCCGGCGGTGACGGCTGAGGCGGTGGCGATGGGACGGCGGCGGGCGGTTCCACGCGCGCGGTCTCGCTGGCGGTGGCGGGCATGAGCAAATCCAGCGGATGCTGCTCCGGTGCGTTGGTGACGGTGTCGGCGGGCGCGGCGGTGGGTGTTGCGGCCGCCGACGGCACAGACGTGGCCGGTTGCGAAGCCAGCGCCACCGCGACCATCGCGAGCGCCTGGCTCAGCGCCGACTCCACAGCCGGCGGCGGTTGCGTCGCAGCGGGCAGCTTGGGCCGGGCAGCGCGTTGTGGTTGATTCGCGACCGGCTTGGCGCGCGCCTCGCTCCTCGGCGCTTGCGGCGTTTCCGGCGCGAGCGTGCCGACAAACGATCCGATCATCCCCAGGAAAAGCCCCAGTCCAAACAGCAGCAGCCCGCAGATGATTGCCGTCGCGCGACTCATAAACCCTCAAGGCGCCGGTCCTCACCGGCGCGCGGTAACATGGCCGAACCCCGCCCAAATGGCAACCGCGCGTGCTGCTCCGGCCTTTTCCGTTGACGGGAAACGACGCGGTCAATAGTATCCACGCTCCCGCATTCCAGAAAAAGCGGGCAAACAACATACTTAACTAACTTAGGAGACAACAATGGCAATTAAAGTGGCAATCAATGGTTTTGGACGCATCGGCCGCCTGGCCTTCCGCGCGCTCGCGGAAAAGGGCCTCATCGGCAAGGAAATCGAGGTCGTCGCCGTCGGCGACATTGTTCCGGCGGACAATCTCGCTTACCTGCTGAAATACGATTCCATCCAGGGCCGTTTCGACGGCACCGTCACTTCGAAGAAGTCGGCCACTGACAAGGCTGAGGACGATGTGCTCGTCGTCAACGGCAAGGAGATCAAAGTCGTCAGTGCCAAGACCCCGGCGGAACTGCCGTGGAAGGCGCTCGGCGTGGATCTCGTCATCGAGTCCACGGGCTTGTTCACCGACGTCGAGAAGGCGCAAGGCCACATCACCGCCGGCGCCAAGAAGGTCATCATCTCCGCTCCGGCCAAAGGCGATTGCCTCACGGTCGTCATGGGCGTCAACGACGGCAAATACGATCCGGCCAAGCACCATGTTGTCTCCAACGCCTCCTGCACCACGAACTGTCTCGCGCCGGTCGTTTACGTCCTGCTCAAGGAAGGCTTCGGCATCGAGGAAGGTCTGATGACGACGGTCCACTCCTTCACCGCCACGCAGAAGACCGTGGACGGCCCCAGCAAGAAAGACTGGAAAGGCGGTCGCAGCGCTTCAATCAACCTCATCCCCTCCACCACCGGCGCGGCGAAGGCCGTCGGCCTCGTGTTGCCGGAGGTCAAGGGCAAGCTCACCGGCATGGCGTTCCGCGTGCCGACGCCCACCGTCTCGGTCGTGGACCTCACCGTCCGCACCGTGAAGGAGACCAGCTACGCTGAGATCAGCGCGGCGATGAAGAAAGCCAGCGAGACCTATCTTAAGGGCATCCTCGGTTACACCACCGACGAGGTCGTCAGCAGCGACTTCATTCACTGCCAGCTCTCGTCCATCTTCGACGCCGGTTCCGGCATCGAGTTGAACAAGCGGTTCTTCAAACTCGTGAGCTGGTATGACAATGAGTGGGGTTATAGCTGTCGCGTCGGCGATCTCGTGAAGCTCATGATCGCCAAGGGCCTGTAAAGCGGCGCTCGTTCGCCAACAAAACTGTATCGGTTCCGCCGGGCATGCGCATCTGAGTGTGCCCGGCGGTTCTGTTTTGGCCGATCAGATTTGCGAATACGGCGCGGGCTTCAGAACGCGGTTCCAGATTTTCGAGACGATGTTCTTGTCGGCGTATTCCGGCATCACCTTCAGCTTCAGCCACTCTGGGTCAGAGCGGAATTTGTTCCACGCCTCCTTGCGCGCGTCGTCGTCGGGGAACGTCAGCATGTAGGTGAGGTTCGGCATCCGCTGGCCAACGAGCGTCTCACCGAAAAACACCGGCTTCAAGCCGCAACGGCGGAAGATGGCGATCTCGCCGGCTTTGTTGAACATCTCGATCTTCTTCTTCCCGGCTGCTTCGCTGTGGCTCTCGTAGGTGCGGAGCTGGAAGATGCGCGCCTTCTTCTCCGGCGCGTCCAACGCCGGCATGCCTTCGAATGCCAGCAGCAGCGAGCTTTCAACGCGGTCATACACCGGCTCCGTCGCCGGCACTCGCAGGTAAGCTTCGCCGGCCTTCTGATACTCGGTGTCCGCCGCGAGCCGCGTGGCCACCGTCGAGATTGGGTCGAGCGACGTGTAGCGGACCAGCACGTAGAGCGACGGCGGTGTTGGCGCGGGCGGAGGCAGAAGCTGGCCGGGCTTGGGCGCTGGCGGCGGATTCAACTCAGGCGCGTCATAGAACACGCCGATGGGGCTGACGCCAAGACGGTTCATCGCCGGGATGAACGCATGACTGAGGTAATCATCCACCAGTTTTTGCTTGTCCGGCTTCAGCATAAGAGCGCGCAGTTCGTAGAACTCGCGTTTTGTCTGTCCGCCTTCGGCTGCGGTGAGTGTGCTGTGGATGCCCGCGAACGCCGTCGCGGCCAGTGAGGTCTTGAAGAAGTCTCGTCGTTTCATAATGTGGATGATTGTGACTCGCATACCACGCCCGGCCGCTCCAAGCAATGACGCAATCAAGCTGGGGTGCGATCGGAAGTGTCGGGCAACTCGTGGGCGTTCTGAACGTGGGAGGGGCCTGACCCGATCGGTGTTGGCGGGTAGCTGGGAGCGGCGGCTTTCCAGCCGCCGCACCGTTGTCACCCTGCCGAACCGTGCGGCGGCTGGAAAGCCGCCGCTCCCAGCCAAGGGCCGACGCCCAACCACTCACGTTTTGGCGACTCATCAGATCCTTCTCACGCCACGCTGACCGACACTTCCAATCGCACCCATCAAGCTGGCGGTGTTTGAAAGCAAGCGTGGACCCTGATAAGTTCGGCCCGACTAAAGTTTCGCATGGATATGAAAAGCCTCGCCCAATTCCTTGTTGTCGCGTGCCTCGCGTCCGCCTGTGGCTGCGGCCGACAGGACGATCCCCGCGCCGCGAAATCGGCTTCGCCTCAAGCTGCCGCTGACACCAGCGACTGGCCGATGTTTCGCGGCAACCCGCAACTGACCGGCGTCGCAACCGGCTCGCTTGCCCCGAAGCTGAAGCTGGCGTGGACGTTCAAGGCCGAGGACTCCGTCGAATCGTCGGCGGCCATCGTTGGCAACACGGTCTTCATCGGCTCCGACAGCAACGCGCTGCACGCGCTCGACCTCGCCACCGGCAAGCTGCGCTGGACCTATCGCGCTCCGGGCGCGGTGAAGGCGTCCCCGGCCGTGCGCGACGGCGTGGTGTTTGTTGGCGACGACAGCGGCATGTTTCACGCCGTGAACGCCGCGACCGGCCGCACCAACTGGACGTTCGAGGCCGGCGGGGAAATCATCTCATCTGCAAATTGCGTCGGCGACCGCGTGCTGTTCGGCTCCTACGACGAGAATCTCTATTGTCTGAACGCCGCGGATGGAAAGCTCGCGTGGAAATTCCAGACGGCCGGCCGCGTCCATGCGACGCCGGCGGTCGTGGACGGCAGGACGTTCATCGCCGGCTGCGACGGCCAACTGCGCGTGATTGACGTGGGCAACGGCAAGGAAGTGTCCAGTTGCGAACTGGGTTCCTACGCCGCCGCGTCGCCGGCCATCGCCGGGCCGCTCGCGTTCATCGGCACGCTTGGCGACCAGTTCGTCTGTGTCAACTGGCAGGCCGCGAAGCAGAAGTGGCAATACGCGCCAAAGGACGGCGAGGTTCACTTCTACTCCTCGGCGGCGGTGGCGGGCAACCGCGTCGTGGTCGGCGCGCGCGACAAACGCGTGCGCTGCTTCGACGCCGCGACCGGCGCGGAGGTCTGGAGCTTCGAGACGAAGTCGAAGGTCGAGTCGTCGCCGCTGATTGTTGGCGGGCGCGTGTTCGTCGGCTCGCATGACGGCAACCTCTACGAGCTTGACCTGAAGACCGGGGAGAAACGCTGGCAGTTCACGGCGGGCGCGGCGGTGGACTCCTCGCCCGTGGCGGCGCGCGGGCGGCTTGTGGTTGCCTCGGGGGATGGCAGCGTCTATTGTTTCGCCCCTGCCGCGGCCGAGTGACGGCAAAAACCGGCGCGGCGCTGCAACAATGCCAGACGAACTCGTTTTCATGATGGGAAACTTCGCGGCGCGATTTCCCTCCGACCGGCGCTACACGCTCAACCACATGTGGCTGAGCGAGGAGGGCGGTTCTCTCCGGTTTGGCCTCTCCGCCTA